>Ga0213831_1000062_pt1 | contig 225707 bp, 198 predicted proteins | sample SWATP12_FD_163421 | JGI IMG/M metagenome (GOLD analysis project Ga0213831, IMG submission 163421) | Coastal seawater microbial communities from Marineland, Florida, United States - SWA TP1 #2 | ecosystem: Environmental > Aquatic > Marine > Coastal | place: USA: Florida | collected 2016-08-06 | reverse complement strand
CCGCACCAATGCCCAGCCAGATAAGGCGATTCTGCAGTAATACGCCATCCAGGGTGATGGCGGTTACGTTTTTATCAAACACGGTCCAGTAACGGCTGATTTCCCCAAAGGTACGCAGTGCAAAGGGGTCGAGCAACGCCGCAATCTCCCGATACTCGGGCTCGCTGGTGATTACGCCACCCACCACGTACACAATAAAGATACCCAATGCCGTGAGGTACGCAGCCATCATCGAGCGTACGCGCTGCGCCAGAGCAAAGAAAATCATGCCGAGGGATAAAAAGCCCGGCACAATAATGTAGAAAAACGGCGCTAAGTAGAAACTCAGCTGCGTGGCACCAATGCGCTCAGGATCGACCCATGGCATTAATGAGCCAATCAGTACACCAAGCGGCACTGCCGCAAATACCGTTAGCGTTACCAGCGTTGAGCCCAGGAAGCGGCCCAACTGGTATTTGGCCGGATTTACCGGGCGGGTATAAACCAGCTCACTCATTTTAGTAGTGTGGTTACGGGTTGCCGTCCCCGCAATAAAGTTAACCAGTAAGAAGAGCGCGAAAACGCCCATCACCAATACGGTTTGAGCGATTGCATAGCTGCCGTTATACAACACATTACCGCCACCACCAATGCGCACGCTGTCGGTAGTAGTTGCCATAAAAGGCAGTAAAAAGAACACCAGAGCGGTTACCGTAAATGACGGCTGACGCAAAAAATAGCGCCATTCAAAAGCCAGGCTTTTCCAAAACATAGTAACGCTCCTTATGCGGCCTGGGCTGATTTTTTGCGTGATTCATAAAGCGTGGAGAAGTACACATCCTCAAGATTAGCCGGTGCAGCCTCGAATCCTTCGGGCGCGTCATCGGCCATAATATGCACCACATGTTTACCGGCAATCAGCCGCGAGGAGATCAGGCTGTACTGTTGTTCAATTTCCTTAAGCTCTTCCTGACTAACCTGCTTACACCAGATCCGGCCTTTAAGCTGATATGTTAATTCAATGGGGTTTCCTTCAAGGAGGATTTGCCCCTGGCCCAGTACCGCCATGTTAGGGCACAGCTCAGACACATCATCAACAATATGGGTAGAAAGGATAATCACCTTTTCTTCCCCCAGGCTCACTAACAGATTATGAAAGCGATTGCGCTCTTCCGGGTCCAAACCGGCGGTGGGCTCATCCACAATGATCAAATCCGGGTCGCCCAGTAATGCCTGGGCAATACCAAATCGCTGACGCATCCCCCCCGAATAACCACTCACGGCCTTATCTCTGTGCTGCCAGAGATTAGTGTGTACCAACAAACCTTCTACTGCTTCTTTACGTTCTGCTTTATTGTTTAAGCCCTTGAGTACGGCCAGATGATCGAGCAGGCGTTCGGCGCTGATCCGCGGATATACGCCAAAATCCTGTGGCAGATAGCCTAATCGCTGCCGCAGTTCATTAGGTTGGGCAATGACATCGGTACCGTCGAAGACAATACTGCCCTGGTCGGGCGCCTGCAGGGTAGCGATGGTGCGCATTAAAGAAGATTTACCTGCACCGTTTGGCCCTAACAGACCAAACATCCCCTTGGGAATATTAAGGTTGATACCGTCCAGCGCACGTACGCCGTTAGAGTAGGTTTTGGTAAGTTGAGTGATTGAGAGCATGGCCTTTCCGTCTGCTTATAATTGTGTGATTTTCACACTACCCTATTAAGCTGACCAGGTAAGCTCTAAATTTGTAACGATTTATAACACTCTTGCTTCATCTTTGTCCGGGCCGGGGTTCACAATCGCTGGGCATATTTTTGGGGCTGGTCAGCGCCGCCTCTGTGGAATGCACCGGCACCTCAACTTTGCCACTGGCAACTACCTCACCAAGCTGCCACAAACGCCATTCGCCACGTTCGTAAACATCCCATTGCTCGTCACTGGTAAGTGGTTCGGTGGCAATCACACTGACCACATCTTTTGGCGTGGTTTCTGCCGCAAAATCAATCTCTACTTCCACGTCTTTCAGACAGGCAGGACCAAACGGCGCACGCCGGGTAATACTGGCCAGCTTGGTGCTGCAAAAGGTAAACAACCAGTCGCCGTTGCTCAGCAAGCAGTTGAACACCCCCTGGCGCGCATACTCCTGGGCCAGCCCAACCAAAACCTGGGTAAGTTGTTCAGGCATGGCATCCCGGGGCAGACTATGACGCACCTGGTTCATGATGTCGCAGAACAGCTCTTCACTATCGGTATCACCAATGGCTTCGTACATGCCTACCCGCCGGGAAAAGCCCGGGATCTGGCCATTGTGCGCAAATACCCAGTTGCGCCCCCATAGTTCGCGAACAAAAGGGTGGGTATTGGCCAGATTAATGTTGCCAACGTTAGCCTGACGAATATGGCAGATAGCGGTTTTACTCTTAATCGGCAGTTTGCCAACAAATTCAGCGATGGGTGAGGTGGCACACGGCTCAGGATCGTGAAATAAGCGAACGCCTTTACCTTCATAGAAAGCCACGCCCCAACCATCCTTGTGCGGCCCGGTTCCTCCACCACGGCGCGTTAGCCCGGTAAAGCTAAAACACAAATCAGTGGGCGTATTGGCACTCATGCCGAGCAATTCACACATTGACAGACCTCAAAGATAACGAATATGCGGGAAGAATAATCACTGAATCCGGTGGATTCAACTTTCTCAGAAACTTATTCAGCGACACCACACAAAGAGAGCAGCGCCAGCCACTCATTAACAAAATAAAATACTCACATAGAAAAAAGTAAATCAATGTTTATTATAAGTTTTTAACAAAAAGCTCTCAAAAGGTTAATTTGACACACTTTTTCGCCAACTTATACTATTTCAGTCTGGATGCCGGAGTCGCTATTGCGGTAAGCTAGCAGATAATATTCAGGTCAACAGAATAAACAGCCCCGTTAATTCAGTTTGTATCACCCTAACAATAGCGCAGCCGACATTAAACACTAAAGATGTTGCTTCGCAGACTAAAGCGATTATAAAAAGCAGATGACCTTTCCAGACCTTACCAGAGCTTTTGAACTGTCTTCCCGATTACTGGAAGCCAAAACATTTCATGACCTGAATGTCGTGTTAATGAATACATTGCTTGAAATCGACACCATCGAAAAGGTCTCTTCCTACGAAATCCTGGGCCGGAATTACCGTGACGAACGGACGCCAGAGCCACTCATTCGCAAATTTCCCCTGTCGCTGGCAGAAGACTTCAAAGACGAGTTCACCGATATCGTGCGTGACATCAGCCTGCATGGTGAAACCGGTGTGTCTTTCCTGACCTGTGACCGGCAGGAGTACATTTATATTTACGTCAATCGCGGCGAACCGCCTGAAAAGCTGGTGTTGATAAAAGGGGTTGTGGACGAATACAACCTGGAGGTGGTGCGCGGTCTGGCGAAGATTTACGATCATCAGATTCGTCTGTTCGATACCAAGGAACGGGATATTCTTACCCGTCTGAACAACCGCCAGACCCTCAGCAGCACGTTTGAACAGGTGCTCGACTTTTATCGCAATAATGCCAACAACGAACTCAATTCCTACATCGCACTACTCGATATTGACCATTTCAAAACCATAAACGATAAGTTTGGTCACTTGTACGGCGACGAGGTGTTGATCCACTTTGCTAATATTATGCGCACCACCTTCCGCCATTCCGACTTCTTGTTTCGCTACGGTGGTGAAGAGTTTCTGGTGATCATCAACCAAACCGATGAAAACGGCGCGCTGGCCGTGCTGGAACGATTCCGCCTGGCCGTTGAGAAATACGAATTTCCCTCAGGCAATGTCACAGTGAGTATTGGTTGCACGCCAATTAATACCCAACAGGCTGTGCCACTGATGATCGAAGTTGCAGACGAAGCGCTGTACCTGTCAAAATCAAATGGCCGTAATCAAACCAATATTCTGGAGCGCTCGGCGAAACAGTTCGTTGATAACGATATAGAGTTTTTCTAGGCCGGCTCTGAATTCATTTTTAGTAGTCAGGTCTGAAGCAAGACATATTTAAACGGAAAGTGACTTTTGGCACTGTTTACCTAACCCGGCTTAACAGTAACCTGAGTCCAATTAACACGACAGGGAATATAAGTGATGTCACGTAAACTCACTCTATCGCTGCTATCCGGCAGCTTACTTATGGCTAATATTGCGTTTGCCAACACACCATCAACTCAGGTAGATCAGTTACTTGACCAGGCAAAGACACTACTAGGCACCGACATCGACGATGCCGAAGAAAAAATTGAAGAAGCGCTGGAACTGGCCCCCAAACGCGCCGATGTTCACTTCTTATGTGGTCAGGTTATGGGTATTCAGGCCAGCCAATCGATTTTCTCGGCCCTCAGCTATGCCGGTAAATCCCTCGACTGTTTTAAACAGGCGGCCCTGCTTGAGCCGCAGAACACCGATTATAAGTATGGCCTGATGATGTTTTATCTGGGGGCGCCAGGTATTGCCGGTGGCGACACAGAACTGGCCTGGCAACAGGTAAACGATATTACGGCACTCGATGAGCGGGCGGGCATGCGCGCCAAATTAAACTACTATCGTCAGACCGATGACGACAAGGCCTATACCCAAACCATGACCAGCGCTCAACAACGCTACCCCGACCATGCCGAGTTTTATTATCAGTATGGTCTGGCACTGCAGCAACAGGAGCAATATGAGCAAGCGCTGGCGCAATTCACCCAAGCCACCAACGCCACTATTGACGACGAAGAAGCGCACTTCAAGCTAAGTGCCCTGTACCAGATAGGCCGCAACGCGGTGTTTAGTAAGCAGGCAGTTCAGCAAGGTATCGAAGCATTACTGGCTTATGTCGAGGCAGTACCGGCTGACACAGGCCTGCCATCTGCGCATTGGGCACACTTTCGGCTGGCCCAGCTCTACCGGCTAACCAGTGCAACCGATGCGGTAAAACAGCACCTTAAGCTGGCGGCAGACACCGATGATAAACAATTACAGGACAACCTCGACGAATTCTAGGCTTCTATATTCAAGGAGATTGCCGCGAATGTAGGTTAACGCTAAGCAATGCAAAGTTATGCAAAGCCTGCAATAACCACAAGATTTTCAGGTCCATTGAGTACGTTAACTCTATGGACTTTTGCTATGACAACAAATCTTCAGCGCCGCCGAATGCTGGTGAAATCAGCGGCGGGTATCACCATTCTGGCGCCCACGTTTTTCTTTATGGGCTGCAACAGTAGCAGCACCTCTCCTTCTGCCGACTCAGCGACAACCGCATCCTCCTCGGGCAGCAATACCGGTGGCTCTTCAAGCAGTGGTGGCAGCGTTGAAACCAACACAGACTGGGCATCCGGCGGAACGGCTTCGATAACGGAATCATTCCCTGAGGACAGCTTGTTCGATGCCGGGAGCAGTTGCGCGGTTGAGCTCACAGAGTCACTGACCGAAGGCCCCTGCTACTTCGACAGTGATTATCGCGACGATATTTCGGAGCAACAAACCGGTCTGCCAATGATGCTGTGCCTGCAACTGGTTGATAGCGACTGCAACCCGTTGTCAGGTTATGAAATCGAGGTATGGCATTGTGATGTTGAAGGGATCTATTCAGGTGATAGCAGCGACAGCGTTGACGGCAATGGCTTTAATTCGTCTTTCTGTACCGGTAACCACAGCGCCGCTCTGGCTGCAAAATGGTTTCGCGGTATTGCCGTCACCGACGCCAGCGGCAGAGTGAATTTTTACAGCTGTTTCCCGGGCTGGTACAGCAGCCGGGCTATTCATATTCATTTCAGAGTCAAAAACAACAATAGCGATCAGCTTATCTCTCAGTTTGGTTTTGATGACGATTTCGTTGATGCCATTTGTTCAACGCATCCCGACTACCTAAATCGTGGCGAACCCGACACTCACAATAGCCGCGATACGGTTTTCGACGGGGATGACGATGAGCTTTTCAATCTTGCGCAGAATACCGATGGCTCTTTACTGGCCTGGAAACGCATTATCATTTCCTGATCCCGTATTCACAAATTGGCAACCGGGGGATCGTTAGCGGGTACCCGACGGTTGCTGCTGAGCAACATATACAAACTGGTAGCGATTAAACACACTGCCAGATACACCGGCAGGCCCTGACTGGTAATGCCGGTATTCGCTGCCAATAACGGGCCCGCTACCGAGCCAATACTATAACTCAGCAGCATAAATTCGGTAGCAGCGACAATTTTAGTAACCGGCAAACCATCACAAGCCAGTGCAATTGCCACCGGGTAAAGAGCAAAGCTGCACGCACCCAGCAACAAATAGCAGCCCATAATGACAGAGAGCTCAGCGGCCCAGGCAATGCCCATTACGCTTAATCCACCCATAGCGCAAAAGCCGGCCATCAGTAAACGTTTGCTGCAACGGGGCGATAAATAGCTGACCAAGGGTTGCACCAGCATACCGCCAAGAATAATCACCGCCATCAGCAACCCGGTCTTGGGCGCATAATCCGTTTGCGCGATGTACAACGGCATAAGGCCGTATACGGGGCCAAGCACTAATCCTGATACCAGGCAGCCCATTATCGCAGGCCGACTAAGTACTTTTAACTCTTTTAGGCGCAGCGGTTCGCACTGGTGCTGATTGGGCTGGCCGGATCTAACCAGCAAGGGCACCATCGCTGCCACAAGCAGCAAGCCAATTACCACTAAATAAGGCAAAGCGCCGTCGATACCTAACGGCTTGATAGCCAGTTGACCTACCGCGGTGCCACCATACAATGAAGTCATATACAGCCCCAAACGTTTAGCTCTGGCTTTGGCGGTATCAGTCATCAGTAACCAGGATTCCACCACCACAAATACGCCGGCTACAGCGATCCCTGCAACCAGCCGCGCTGCCAGCCAGGTAACTTCTCCAGCCCAGACCACCTGCACAGCAACGGTAAGTGTGAGTAACAGAAGGAATATAACAAAGGCAATCCGGTGACCAGTTACCGCCACTATTCTCTGAATGGTAAAAGCACCAATCAACAGGCCCAGATAAAAGATGGAAGCCAGCCATGGTGCTAAATCCGCTGGCAAACCATTGGCTTTGAGCGACAGGGGGATTAGGCTCATTAAAAAGCCGGAAGCCACCGCAAAGAAAGACAACCCTAAAACAGGCACAAGCGGGCTGCCGGACTGATTGCCAGATGCGACATCGATCATCTTAGAATCCATAAGAAAAACTGCGCTACCTAAGAATGAGGTGGTAGAAACTTCAGGGGTATAATTGGCGGCGAATTTATGCCTGTTTCGAGCGAAAGTAAAGTAAAATCACGACCTGGATACAATACAAAAACTAATCCAAAACGTCAGCCCTCCAGAGTACTACGGCAACGGACTGACCGGAGTTGGGGATAACAGGGAAACGTGTTTCCCTTGCAGCATTTTAAAAGTACCCTCATCATAGACGCTAACAAGAAAAAATGCCGTACATCCCTTTAGTAACGGAAGATAAATGATAACCATCAAGGATATTGCCGAAGCAGCAAACGTTTCCCCTGCCACCGTTTCACGGGTAATCAATAATGGTCCGAAGGTGGGCCCAAAAACCCGTGAGCATGTAAAAGCGGTGATGGACAAAATGGGCTATCGGCCCAACATTAACGCACGGGCACTGGTCACCCAAAAAAGCACCTCCCTGGGGCTGGTGCTGGCAGAACTCATGGATCCATTTTTTGCCACCTATGCCGATGCCATTGAAAAAGCGGCACGTAAAGCCAACACGCAACTGTTAATGAGCTCCGGCTCCGTGCAGGCTGATACTGAGCTAGAGGCAATCGAGACATTGCTGAATCACCGGGTAAAAGCCATGGTGGTGCACGCCAAATTTCTTGATGACGACACCCTGATTGAGCTATCCAAACAGGCCCCCGGGTTTGTACTGATCAACCGTTATATTGACGCTATCAAACATCGCTGTGTATGGCTGGATAATATTGCCGGCGGGCGGATGATGGCCGAGTATGTGCTCAAACTCGGTCACCGTAATATTGCGGTTATCAGCAGCGATTTCGCGATTGAAGACCGCCTTCAACGCGAACAGGGGATCAGGCAGTCCCTTGCTGAGTGGGGCATTGACTTAAGCGACTCGCACATAGCCCATGCCGCCCCCAACCAGGAAGGCGGTGAAATTGCCATGCGTCAGTTGCTTGCTACCGGCGCTCGTTTTACGGCGATTCTGACCTACAACGACGCCATGGCTGCCGGCGCCATCAATACCCTTTACGACCACAATCTTGAAGTGCCCAGGGATGTTTCTATCATGGGTTTCGACGATGTACTGCAGGCGCAATTTTGTCGTCCAAAGTTAACCACCATGAACTATCCTATTGAATGGATGGCATCCCAGGCAGCCAGTCTGGCGCTGGACTACGCGCAGGGTAAACAGCCTGATAAGGACGTTACCTATAAATTCCTGCCCACCATTGTGGCCAGAAGTTCCGTTGTCAGAATCAATGAATAAATGCCAAAACAGGCACGCTATTTGCAAAATTCTCATAATATGAGATATTCTGCTAAACACTGATGCATGTTAGAGGGGTGTATTTTGGATAGAGAAGCTATGGAGTTTGATGTCGTTATTGTAGGAGCCGGACCTTCAGGACTGGCTGCTGCCTGTAAATTACGACAACTCAGTGCCGAAAGTGGTAACGAAATAAGCGTTTGCCTGGTGGAAAAAGGCTCCGAGGTTGGCGCCCACATATTATCGGGAGCAATATTCGAGCCACGGGCACTCAACGAACTGTTTCCCAACTGGCAGGAGCTTGGCGCGCCACTGAATACGCCGGTGGTCCGCGACGACATCTACCTGCTCAACGATGAGAGTAGTCACCGTAAGATCCCCAATACACTGGTGCCCGCCACCATGCATAACGAAGGCAATTATATTGTTAGCCTGGCCAATGTTTGTCGTTGGCTGGCGGAGCAGGCCGAAGCACTCGGTGCAGAAATCTATCCCGGCTTTGCCGCGGCTGAAATTCTGTATAACGAAGATGGCAGCGTAAAAGGTGTAGCCACCGGCGACATGGGTGTCGCTGCCGATGGCACTCACAAAGACAGTTACATGCAGGGCATGGAGCTTCACGCCAAATATACGCTGTTTGCCGAGGGCTGCCGTGGCCATCTCGGTAAAGAGTTGATCAGCGGGTTTAAACTCGACGAAGGCAAGGATCCACAGCATTACGGCCTCGGAATCAAAGAGCTCTGGGAAATCGACCCGGCCAAGCATGAACAGGGGCTGGTTGTACATACCGCAGGCTGGCCACTTACCGAGAGCGGCAGTCATGGCGGCTCTTTCCTGTACCACCTTGAGGACAATCAGGTGGCGTTAGGCCTGATCACCGACCTTGGCTACAGCAACCCTCATGTCAGCCCGTTTGAGGAGTTTCAGCGCTACAAACATCATCCGCAGATAAAACAGTTTCTGGAAGGCGGCAAACGCCTGTCTTACGGTGCCAGAGCCATTGCCAAAGGCGGTATCCAGTCGCTGCCAAAAATGAGCTTTCCCGGCGGTTTGCTGATTGGCTGTGACGCCGGTACGCTAAACTTTGCCAAAATCAAAGGCAGTCATACGGCAATGAAATCCGGCCTGGTAGCTGCTGAAGTGATCGGCGAGGCGCTGCGCGCTGAGACACCGCCTGTCACCGTAGATTTCGATACAGCGTTTAAAGCCAGTTGGGCTTATGAAGAACTCTACACGCAGCGCAACTTTGGTCCGGCGCAACACAAGTTTGGCAATATTTTGGGCTCGGCCTACGCGTTTATCGATATCAATCTGTTTAAAGGCAAGCTGCCGTGGACATTCAGCGATCCTATCCCTGACTATGCCACATTAAAGCCTGCTGCAGAGTGTGCCACCATCGATTACCCCAAGCCTGACGGCGTGATCAGCTTCGACCGGTTATCTTCGGTGTTTATGTCTAATACCAACCACGAAGAAGACCAGCCCTGTCACTTAAAGCTCAAGGACGAGTCGATCCCGATACAACAAAACCTGCCTCGCTTTAACGAACCGGCACAACGTTATTGCCCGGCAGGTGTGTACGAGGTGGTTGAAAACAACGACGGTGATAAACGCTTCCAGATTAATGCGCAAAACTGCGTGCATTGTAAAACCTGCGATATTAAAGATCCCGCTCAAAACATCACCTGGGTTACCCCCGAAGGATTTGGCGGCCCCAACTACCCCAATATGTAAACGATTAAGCCCGGTTAACCACCGGGCTTTTTATTGTTATCAGCACAGACAGTCTCAGCCATCTTTGTTGTTGCTTACTACAGTTTGTCGCTAAAGCGAACACCTGCTGCCCCGTTGCGCTCACCACTTTCTGCTTAGCCCCTGTTACCACGGGCTTCAGGAGGGTGGCATACTCCTTGCTCACATCAATCTTATAAAGTGAGAAAAACAAACGAACCCACGGTAGAGGACAAATAACAGTGACATTTTCTGACAGTGCATTAAAAGGCCGGGTAGCGCTCATCACAGGTGGCGCAACGGGTATCGGTTTCGGTATTGCCAAAGCTTACGCAGCTTGTGGCGCTAAACTGGTTATTGCCAGTCGCAACCTGGAAAGACTTGAACAAGCGAAAGCGGAACTACAAAGCAGCGGTGCCGAAGTCCATGTGGTCCAGATGGACGTACGCGATTATGACGCCGTGACCAATGTGGTTAATGAGGCGGTTAATCATTTTGGTAGTCTGGATATCGTGATTGCCAACGCCGCCGGTAACTTTGTGGTACCGGCAGAAGAAATGTCGCCTAACGCCTGGAAAGCTGTAGTTGATATCGATCTCAACGGTACCTTTTTCTGTGCCAAAGCGGCCTTCGAGCAGCTGAAGAAGTCTGAGTTTGGTGGCCGGTTTATCGCTATATCTACTACCCGGGCGCTGGAAGGCTGGCCGGGTTGTGCCCATGCAGGTGCTGCCAAGGCCGGCATCATCTCCCTTTGTCGTACCCTGGCTAACGAATGGGGCCAACATGGCATCCGCTGTAACACCATCGCCCCGGGTGCTATTGGTGATACTGAAGGTGTAAAACGCATTTATGAAGATCAGGGTGCCGGTGCCAAACAGCTGGCCATGATCCCCCTCGGCGAATTTGGTAAAACGTCAAATATCGCCGATGCGGCTATCTTCCTGGCCTCTGATGCAGGTGCCTACATTACCGGGGCAGATATAGTAGTAGATGGTGGCCGTAACCGTAGTCATGCAGGTACCGGTGTAGCCGGTAAATCAGAAAAATAGTCGGGGGGGAAAGCATTATGATCAAACATTACCCACATGTAGAAACAGAGCGTACCGGTTCAGTACTGATTGTGCGCCTGGATAACCCCGACGCGCACAATGCGCTAAGCCGTGACATGCGCTATTCACTGCGCGATGTGGTACGCGAAATTCAGGACGATCGCACCATCAGGGCAGTTTACCTCACCGGTAAAGGCAAAAGCTTTTGCGCTGGCGGCGACTTACGGATGTTGAAAAAGGCCAGTGACCCGTGGTCTGTTCACTCGAGGTTCCGTCACGCCGCTACGCTTTTTCCGCCATTGATGACGCTGGACGTGCCAGTGGTGTGCGGTGTGAAAGGCCACGCCATGGGCGGTGGTATGGGTCTGGCGTTGATGTCAGATTTAGTGGTGGCCGGCGAGTCGGCGAAATTTTCCGCTGGCTTTTTCCGCCTTGGCGTAGTGCCGGATTGCCTTATCGCCTATACCTTGCCGCGCCTGATTGGCTTGGCGAAAGCCCGCAATTTCCTGTTTGCCAATGGGTCATGGAGCGGCGCCGAAGCGGTTGAAAACGGTATCGCCGTTAAAGCGGTAGCCGATGAAGATGTGGATACTGAAGGACTGGCTCTGGCCCGGAAACTGGCCGAAGGCCCGGCCGAAGTGATGGGGCTGGCCAAACGCCTGCTTAATCAGTCATTCCAGTCGAGCGTTAATGAAGTGATGGAACAGGAAGGCTACTTACAGGTAATGGCCATGTCGAGCGCCGAGTTCCAGGAAGGCTTATCAGCTGCGCTGGAGAAGCGTCCTGCACAATTTGAAGCCGCGGCAGAAAACTCAGAACGCACCGACGGCATGCCAACCGGCGATAAATAACCCCGCAACGCTATTCATTGAGCCCCTTTCACAGGGGCTTTTTATTGGCATCCAGTAACACTTTCGGACCGCGTATTAAGCCTTCCTCCTCCGCATAACGGGCATCGTCAAATTGCACTTCATAGCCGCCATCCGCGCGCGCCGAGACCCGGGCATAGGGATATCTCGACCAGCTTAAAAAGCGCTCTGCGGTAAGCACTTTACTGGCCGCAACGACCTCTGGGGCTGCCATATTTGCCGTTAAGGGCTGGTCGTTCAGAGTAAAATGTGGCTGCGACGTCCAGCGCCAGTTACCCAGCAAATAATAATCCTTATAAGCAATCACCACGTTACCCTGTAAAGGATTCGCCGGCACCGGTGCCACCATAATATCCTGCGCTGCCGGTAGCTGCTGAGCGTGCAACTGAGTCGCCACCTGATTTGCCGCGTAATGACCAGCAAGGCCGTTAACCATAATATAGGTTGCCCCGATAACCAAAGCGCCTCTAGCAACGCTGGCGGATTGCAGACTTGGTTTAAACCATCGCAGTACCAGCACGCCACCTAAACCTGCAAACCACAGAATAATGGTGGCAGAGGTCGAAAAGTCATTGATACATACCACCAGGCTGGATACTACCCAGAACAGTGCCCATAAGCCTTTTTGCCAGCGCTTAACTGACGAAGCGTAAAAATAGCCGCCACCAAATAACAGCCATATCCAGGGGTCGAGCACAAACAACGTGTCGCCATAAAACCAGCGACTGTCAAAGGGCATTAGCAAGCGTACGCCGTAGTTATTCAGCCAGTCGAGCAACGGATGACTCAATACGGCCAGTAAACTCAAGCCCAGCAACGGTAAAAAAGCCGGCTTCGCGTCGCCCCGGGCAAACCACTTAGACCAGGCCAACAAACCCGCTGTCAGCGCTAACGGTAGCACTATCCAGGCTAATACGCCGTGGGTCCAGCCCCGTCGATGGGCTACCGACGCCTGCTCGCCCAGCAACGACACCACAATATCCACATCCGGCATATTGGCACCAATAAGCAATGCAGCCGCCGCCAGGGGAGTGATTTTGCGCAGACCACCAGCGGCCATCAGGCCACCGGCGAAGGTATGAGTGAACGGGTCCATTAGTGTAATTCCTTGTTAGATTTACCTCTTTTACGCAGCAAGGCGGCGAACAGATGTCAACACCGTTAAAGATGCCAGCCCCAGCAACCCGGCGATCACCAACGCAATGAGCTGCGTACCGGCGATCCCGGCGGCAACACCCAGCACCAGCGGAGTGAGCGTTTGAAAAACGCCGGTAACGGTATAAGACAGCGCCACCGATTCAGAAATCCGCCCTTCAGGGGCGTTTTCATAAATCAACGAAATCGATAGTGGTAATGCCATCCCCAAAGGGATCCCCAGTAGTGTACAAGAAACCAGCAACCACACCGGCTCGCGCATAAAAGGCAACAGGCTATACATCAGCGCAGCGAATAACAACGACAGCAAAATAAGAAATTCCGGACGGACATAACGCACCAGCACACTGATGGCCAGTCGAGACCCTGTCATGCCTGCGGCAAAACCGCTGAGCATCATACCCGCGTAAAAAGGGGTTAAGGCCAGCTCAACAGACAATAAGGAAATCACCACCGGGAACAAGGTTTGTGCCGAGGCGAACACGGCGTTAATCGCTACCCAGCGCCGTAAGGAGGCCATTTTTAATAAATCCACAGTGCGGTGCTGCTGCGTGCTTTGCGCTTTGAGCGGCTGACCAATATGGTAAAAGTGCCCCCCTGTTGTCATCAGCATTAACGCCAGCACACCAAAGCCAGCCAGAACCGCCATCACCCAGTTATCCCCTCCCTGCTCGTAAGTTGCACTCAGAATAAGCGGCCCAAGCAGGCCGAATACTGAGTAGCCAAGCACCAGATAACTGATTAAGCGGGTGCGTTCAGCACCACTTGCCACACTGCCTACGCAGCGACTGGCAACCATACTGCTAAAAAAGGCACTAACGCCCACTAAACCGGCGATAAGCAGCAGTGCCCACAAGCTTTGGTCTACCATATACACCACGCCAGACAACACAGCCAGCACACAGGCAACGACCATGGGAATATAGGTACCAATGCGATCTACCCAGCGTCCATAGGCAATATTGAACAAGGTAGGGAAGAGCGTAAACATGGCGGCGAGAATACCAACGAAAGCCGTACTGGCCCCCATGGATAAAGCTATCAGAATAAGCACCAGACGGGCCCCGGCCAACCCGGCCACCTCTAGCCCGGCAATCACAATAGTATTAACCAGGTGTGTTTTTTTGTAAGACTTAAGGGTGTCTTCCATTGCTAAAAATGAATCCTTAGTGGCCGAGGAGGTTCGGTATAACAAGTAGTTAGCAAGCAACCTGCCATTCTCCCGATAATCAGCAAACGGCTACTTTGCACCGGAAAATCTGTCGTCCAACAACAAAGCGGTGTATTCGGGGTATTCAGGTTGTCTGCACTAACAACACTGTTGGCCCTGCCGGCACTCCAACATTTAAAAAAACTTTATGGGCATGTTAAAAAAATTCGAACTTACCCTGCCATAAACCCCGGCAATAGTTTAAGATAATATCAAATAGTGAGATAATTTAAAAATAACTCACCTTTGGCGTGAGTATTGCTCGTTTATCTGAATAGCTGTTGTGGGCGAGTTTCAGGTTAACCAAAATCGGTTACCCACTGACGCCAGAGAGCTTTCAACTAACACACATTAACGGGAGTAACTGACGAGTGGATATGTTAATCGGCGCAAGCACCGACCATCTGGAACCGGGTAAACAGGTTCAGGTATTAAATCCTGCCTCCGGTGAATTAATCGATACCGTTACCAGTGCCACACCGGCACACATCGAACTCACTCTGGACTGTGCAAAGCAAGGCCGCGACCTATGGGCTGATACACCGCTGCATGAGCGCTGCCGCATTTTGTTTAAGTATGCCGATCTGGTAGAAGCACATCAGGAAGATCTGGCACAGCTCTTAAGCCGGGAAACCGGCAAGGCAATCAAAAGTGCCCAGGGTGAAATGTCGCGGGTAGGAATGATGGTTCGAGGCTATGCCGAACGTGCCTTACATCTGTACGGCGACTGCCTGTCTGATGCCCAGCCAGGCATGGAAAAAGACGTTATATTTACCCGTCGCGATCCCCTTGGCATTGTGGTTTGCGTAGTGCCGTTTAACCATCCGGCCTCGCTGTATACGCAAAAAATTGCCCCGGCGCTGGCCATGGGGAACGCCATTATTATTAAGCCCGCCTCTGATAATCCGCTTACTGTATTGCGCCTGACCGAATTACTGCTTGAAGCTGGTGTGCCGGCAACTGTTGCCCAGTGTATTACCGGCAGTGGCTCTGTGATTGGTAATTATCTGGTTTCCAGCCCGGACATTAACGCCGTTACCCTGACCGGCAGCACTGGCGTGGGTATAGCCGTTGCAGAACAGGCCGCAAAACACTTGCATCACGTACACCTGGAATTAGGTGGTAACGACCCGTTTATTGTATTTGATGATGCCGACGTTGATGTAGCAGTTGAGGACACCGTAATTTCACGGGCCTTTACCGCCGGGCAAACCTGCGCATCCTCCAAACGCCTGATCATTCATAACTCAATTAAGCAGGCTTATACCGACAAGTTAGTCGCACGACTCAAGGAAATTAAGGTTGGTGACCCACAGGATCCGAATACCGATGTGGGCACATTGATTAACGAAGGGGCTGCGGCTGAGGTAGAAAAGCAGGTGCAACAAACCATCGATCAGGGCGCTAAATGTCTTCTTGGTGGCAAGCGCGATGGCGCCTTCTTCCCAATGACAGTACTTACCGATGTGACAGCTGAAATGGATGTAGCGAAAGATCTCGAAATCTTTGGCCCGGTATTCCCCATTATCGGCTTTGACACCGCAGAAGAAGCGGTTGAGATTGCTAATTCTTCTTGCTTTGGCCTGATGTCCGGCATTATGACCAACGACTACAAAACCGCCATGAAAATGGCCAAAGCGCTGCAGAGCGGCGGTGTAGTAGTGGGTGGTACGGGTAACTACCGGCCACCTGAACTGGCCTTTGGTGGCTACAAAATGAGTGGTATTGGCCGCGAAGGGATCAGCGCCACACTGGAAGAAATGAGTCAGTTAAAGTCTATTATCCTAAAAGGTGTGTTTTAAGCAGACTATCCGTTCTTCAACTACCAATTAATGCCCCTACTTCCTGGCAGGGGCATTTTTTTGGTAAATATAAATCAAATAAGAAGACCAAACTGAGAGTGTGAAAAATTCTCTTTATGGTCAGGAGCGGACGTCTTAAAAATGACTCGTCATGGGCTGCTTTGTACGTAAAGCCGCCGTTTAGATGTGTAATACCAAACGACAGAAATGATCGATTTGTTGACATAATCAAAGCTACTTATAAACAAAGGTTAATAGTTTTTAGCCGACTTTCATGACTTATACTTTCATCACACTTAAGCAACCAAAACTTTGTTTACTCATGTTTTCTGGAGTTACAGAGACATCACAACACTATTCATACAAATCATTGGAAACCTGCCCATAATCAGGTGTATGGTGTTGTAATAAGCACAATTACTTCAGGAATTTTAGGGATGAGTCAGCCTGCATTGTTAGACAGCCTTTCAACCCCTGGCGCAATGAAACTAACATCGGCAGTCGTGCTCGGTTGCTTGGCATTTTCAGGCCCCGTACTTGGCCAGACTCCGGCGGACGAGATTAGGATGCTCCGCGAACAGTCTAATGCCGCCATCGCCCGACACGACGTCGATGGCGTCGTGACAATGCTTGATACGGAGTACCAGATCACCGTGGGGAGCGGGGCACTTTTCCAAGATAGGGCTGGGGAATCCGAAGCATGGGCGCATGAGTTTGAACGGTCCGCGGATCTTGTCTACGTCCGAACCGCAGAGTCCATCGAGGTGAGCTCATCCGGGACGCGCGCCGCAGAGATTGGGGTATGGTCAGGTTCCTGGACGACGTCCGATGGTCCGCAACAACGCGGCGGGCGTTACGCGGCGTATTGGCGGCTAGTCGATGGTTCCTGGAAGCTTCGCTCCGAGCTTTTCGTGACCCTTTCCTGTGAAGGCTCAGGCTGTTTCTAATTACACGCCGTGGCTTTCTAACTAGAAATTGCCTCAGTCACGGAAGACCTGACTGTTACGTTTCGCTGGTGCTGAGGCGGGTCACACAGCAGAATTCCAAGTTCGTTGAACGTCCTTGTCTTTAGCGGACGACTCCAATTTGACCATCTAATGTTTGCAATTCGCTCATAGCGGCAGAAGCGGTGAGTATGAAATCGTATTGCTCAGAAAGATACTTTCATTCTTAATGTCAGAGTTATTACTCTCCTACTCCAACAAAAAAGCCACTCTCTTTCGAAAGTGGCTTTGGCAATTCATTAACGAAAAAGGCGCTTAATGCACTTTTACCTTTGCTGATACGCCCTGTTTTGTCAGCACATCGTCGGCAGATGTTCCGCCTACTGCAATGTTGTATTGCCCGGCTGAAACATTCCAGTCATGGATTGTCTCATCAAAATAAGCAAAATCACTGCTGTTAAGCGTTAGCCTGACCACTTCAGATTCGCCTGGTTGCAACAGCCCTGTTTTAGCAAAGCCTTTAAGCTCTTTTAATGGCCGATCTGCACGCGGCTCCTCTGGTGCCACATACAACTGCACGATTTCCCGTCCGGCCATTTCCCCGGTGTTAGTCACTGTCACAGCGATTTCAACCTCATCACTATCACGCTTAAGCGCTGACTTAGACAACGCTATATCGTTGTACTCATACGAGGTATACGACAAACCATAGCCAAACGGATAGCCTACCGTTTCGGGGTGGCGGTCATAGTGGCGATAGCCCACAAAGATATCATCGGTGTACTCAATCTGTACGTGATGCGTGGTCGGTGCCTGTCCATGTACCGGCGAGTCTGAGGCAAGGCGTGGCCAGGTATCGGTGGTTTTACCCGATGGATTTATCTCGCCGCGTAGTACGTCGGCCACAATGTTTGAACCATAATTGCCCGGCATACCGATATACAAAATAGCATCTGCGGCTTCTTCCCACACAGACGTGACAACCGGATGAGCGATGTTCAGCAACACAATCAGCTTTTTACCGGCACTGTGGTAAGCCTTGGACATATTGCGGATCATGGTTATTTCATCATCGGTCAGATCAATCGATGTATTGTCGGTATTCTCCTGGCCGGGCCGACCAATCAGGACAATCCCAACATCGGTGCTATCGGCAGCAGTCCTGGCTTGGGCCAGCGACATGCCTTCTTGCCAGGCATCGTCATGTTTTACGTTAAAGCCACCATTTTTCAGGCCCTGGATTAACGACACCACGTCATCAATATTCACCGTTACCCGCGCACTGCCGCCGCCCTGGAAGATAATGCCTTTTTGCGGCGCGCCCCAGATAGGATCACCACCAACAAATTCTTCTTTGGCATAACTGCCGACAACCGCCCCGACCAGTCCTTCAGCCAGCGGCAGCGTTTGTGCATTATTCTTCAGCAGGATCATGCCTTCTGCAGCGGCTTTCTTCGACAGCTCATTGCCTGCGACTTTTAGTTCGTCACTCAGATCATGCAGTGCCTTAAATTTACTTTTATCGTAAATCTGCTGTTTAAAACTGCGGGATTTGATCACCGTCTTAAGTACATTGGTCAGTGCCGCGTTAATATCCGCTTCGCTGATTTTACCACTGGCAATTTCGTTAACATGTAAATCTGGCCCGCCCAGTAAGCCACCTAAAAGGTTACCTCCCGGCGTGTTTAAATCCAGGCCATTGCTGTAAGACGAAATGGCGTTGTGATAAGCGCCCCAGTCCGGCATTACAAAACCATCAAAGCCAAACTCTTTGCGTAACATCTGGTTAAGCAAGTAGTCACTCTCTGATGAGTGCACGTCGTTCACCAGGTTATAAGCCGCCATTGCGCCCCAGGGAGCGCCTTTACCTACTGCAATTTCAAAGCCGCGCAGATAAATTTCCCGCAGGGCACGCTCACTTACCAGCACATTGACCGTGCGGCGGTTGTTTTCATACTGGTTTACCGCGTAGTGTTTGATGGTAGCGCCGGTGCCAGCCGCTTGCGTACCATTGATCCAGGCCGCCGCCAGCTCGCCGGTAATTAGCGGATCTTCAGAATAGTATTCAAACACCCGCCCTGCTACCGGGTCGCGGTGCAGGTTCATGCCCGGCCCAAGAATAATATCGGCGCCGTAATAAGCGGTTTCTTTACCAATGGCATGACCCACTTCTTCCAGTAGCTCTGTATCCCAGCTTGAAGCCAGTAACATGGGGTTAGGGAATGCAGTGGCATAACGTCCGCCAAGGCGGATGCCGGCCGGCCCATCGGCCAGTTCCAGTGAGGTAATACGTAACCGGGGAATAGCCACTGTTGCCGAGGCCGCGCCAAGCTCAGTTGAAGTACCGGTAAGTAACTGGGTCTTTTCAAAATCTGTGAGCTCAGCAATCACCCCGGGGATGCTCGCCTCATCGGTGAGTACGGTCAGATCTCTGTTCTGCTGTAAGGTAAAGGTGGCTACCGGGCTGTCAGGCAGACCGGCTTTAACAGAAATCGCCCTGACCAAAGCTTGATTTTTACCACTTAGATCTATCGGCCCGGTGTATTGAGCACTCTGGCGGTCAGGCTCGCTACCGTCGAGGGTATAGAAAATTGTTGCCCCCGGCGTTGCCGACTTTAGGGTAAAAGCTTCTGGCAGGGTTCTGTATTCGCCGCTATGATACAAACTAGCCGGTTTATCCACCGTTACCATATAGTCAAAACTCACCACACCGCTGGGCTTTTCACCGTCACGGGCGGCAATCATTTTTAGTGTGGTGGGCTCGGTGAAAGTGAGAGGACCGTAAAACTTTAAAGAGCCCCGAATACGCGGAATATACTCAGTACTTTCAACGGTGGGATCCGTACCATCGGTGGTATAGAAAATCCGTGCCTGAGGATCAGGGTGATAGGGTAAAACCTGCACCCGACCAACATAACGCGATGGCGCCGGACGTGCCCGGGGGCGAATGGTCTGTTCTCCGCCTTTTAAGTCAATTTTGATTTGCGCCTGCACCCGGTCGCTTTGCTGAATAGGCTTGGCATCCGGATTATCGATTTGTTGTGCCTGACTCACCGACGTAGCGGTTAAGCCAATCACACAAGACAACAATGACGCCAGTAAGGTAGTTTTCGAGGTAATGGCAAACTTCATAAGGCTCGTCTCTTACTAATAAGTGCTGCTAGCAAAACACCCGCATCCGGCGGGTGTTACATAGCGTTAATTTGGCTGGCCTGGCAATGCGATCAGCAAACCTTTGCTAACCGTATGCGCAGAACAATCAGAGCTGCTCGGAGAACTCCGGCAACGCTCCAAACAGATCGGCCACCAGACCGTAATCAGCCACCTGGAAGATAGGGGCATCTTCGTCTTTATTGATAGCAACGATCACTTTTGAGTCTTTCATCCCGGCCAGATGCTGTATAGCACCGGAAATACCCACGGCCACGTAAAGATCCGGGGCGACAATCTTACCGGTCTGACCCACCTGCATATCATTTGGCACAAAGCCAGCATCCACAGCCGCCCGCGAGGCACCAACCGCACCACCCAGCTTGTCGGCAATGGCTTCAAGCAACTTGAAGTTGTCGCCGTTTTGCATACCACGGCCACCGGATACCACTACTTTGGCAGCGGTCAGTTCAGGGCGATCAGATTCAGCGACTTCCTCACCAACAAACGCTGACACCCCGGCGTCATGGCTGGCACCGATGGTGGCAATCTCGGCGCTTCCGCCCTCGGCACTGGCGCCATCAAAGGCCGCACCACGAACCGTAATCACCTGAATAGCTTCGTCATTTTTCACTGTGGCAATCACGTTACCGGCATAGATAGGACGCTTATAGGTGTCAGCCGACACCACCGCAATGATATCTGACACCTGATCCACGTCGAGTAGCGCCGCAACCCGTGGCATCAGGTTTTTACCGGTGGTGGTGGCCGGTGCCAGGATATGACTGTATTCTCCGGCCACTTCGGTAACCAGCGGCGCAACATTCTCAGCTAACTGATGGCCATAGGCAGCGTTATCGGCCACCAATACTTTGCTCACGCCGCTAACTTTAGCGGCTTCTTCAGCAACAGCCTGACAATCGACACCCGCAATCAGCATGTGAATATCACCGCCAATTTGCGTGGCGGCCGTAACCGTATTTAGCGTGGCGGCCTTCAATGAGGCATTGTCGTGTTCAGCTACAATTAAAATACTCATTAGATCACCTTCGCTTCGTTTTTCAGTTTATCTACCAGCTCAGCCACAGTCTCAACCTTAATACCAGCCTGACGGGTAGCCGGCGGCTCAGCGCTGACCAACGTAACTTTTGATACCGTGCTAACCCCAAGCTCATCGGCAGTCAGCGTATCCATAGGCTTGCGCTTGGCTTTCATAATATTGGGTAAGGAAGCGTAACGAGGCTCGTTTAAACGTAAATCAGTGGTCACAATGGCAGGCAGATCCAGCGCCACGGTTTGCAAGCCGCCGTCTATTTCGCGGGTAACCTGGGCTTTGCCGTCGGCAATGTCCAGCTTCGAGGCAAATGTGCCCTGGCCGCGGCCGGTCAGCGCAGCCAGCATCTGGCCGGTCTGGTTATTATCGCCATCGATAGACTGTTTACCCATGATGATCAATTCAGGCTCTTCACGGTCGACCACGCCCTTAAGTAATTTGGCAATCGCCAGTGGTTGCAATGCGCCTTCTGCCTCAACGTGTATTCCGCGGTCAGCGCCTAGGGCCAACGCACTGCGAATTTGCTCCTGACAGCTTTTATCTCCAATGGAAACAATCACTACCTCGCTGGCTACGCCCGCTTCTTTTAATTTCACTGCTTCTTCCACAGCAATTTCGCAAAACGGATTGATCGACATTTTGACGTTACCAAGTTCTGGCCCGGTGCCGTCAGACTTCGCTCTGACCTTGACGTTGTAGTCCACCACACGTTTTACCGTTACTAAGACCTTCATATATTCTCCATCATTCAAATTGGGAGCAGGCTATTTAAAACAAATCCCACATATTGACATTTTACACACAATTAACAGATTAGCAAAAGGAGTGCAATGAAATTGTGTTGTCAGCCGACCACTTAGCCAGCCATGTAACCACCATCAACAATAAAGTTCGCGCCCGTTGCATAAGACGAACGATCGGATAACAGCCAGCAGGCCATCTCCGCCATTTCTGTTGATGTAGCGAGTCGGTCGAAAGGAATTTTAGATAAAATCATATCGCCTCGGCGTGCCATCGAATCTTCAATCATGGCCGTATCCACATAACCCGGGCACAATGCATTGATACGGATCTTCGGTGCATATTCCAGCGCTGCTGTTTTAGTTAGCCCCGTGAGCGCATGCTTACTGGCGGCATAACCTGCCGTTGTCGGAAAGCCCGTCAGCGCTGCCAGCGATGTGGTGTTAACAATCGAGCCGCTACCCTGCTTATCCATCTGAGCTATCTGCGCCCGCATCAGATGCCAGGTACCTAATACATTTACCCGCATGATCTGCTCAAAAGCGTCTTCTTCCCATTCGGCGGTAAGCTTGCCACCCTGACCAACCTGGCCACCGGTAACGCCGGCATTGTTAAACGCACCATCAAGACGGCCGTAGGTTTCCACGGTCTTTTCCACAAGGGCTTTTAATTCAGCCGGTTTCTCAAGGTCAGCACCGATAGCGATAGCCTCGCCACCCTTTTCCTTAATGGTATTAACCAGTTCAGTCAGCTTGTCGGCAGAGCGTGCACTCAGCGCCAGTCTGGCACCTTCTTTAGCAAACAGTTCTGCCGCGGCGGTACCAATGCCACCTGCAGCACCGGTGACTAAAATCACTTTTCCGTCTAACATTCCGGACATTCAATATCCCCTTATTACTATTTTGACCGGCCCGATATGCGAGCCAGCGAAAGATGTCTACCGGGCTAAATAGCAATAAGCAAGCCAGAAGAAAATCACCGTAATTCAGGCTGTTTAGCGGGGAGAGAGTGGAAAGGAAGGGGGTTAAGCGTGTTGCTGACACACAGCAGTGTCGTTATAAAATACACTTTGACAGCGGCGCGATGCCACTGTCGCGATGAAAGACAATCTGTCAGGCAAACTGTTCGTCTGTTACCGGCTCCTGCCAGTCTACCGCATTACCATCGAGCGCTTCGGTAATAGCAATATGGCTCATGGCCGTCGTATCGGATGCGCCGTGCCAGTGTTTTTCATGGGGAGAAATCCACACTACATCACCGGCACGTACCTCGTATTTTTCCTCGCCCCAGGCCTGCACCCACCCACAGCCTTGCGTAATGACCAGAATCTGACCCAGTGGATGCACATGCCAGTGGGTGCGTCCGCCAGGCTCAAAGGTTACCAGGCCGGTGGCAACACGGCCGGGTTCATCAGCTACCACGAGCGGATCGCGGCGTACCGCACCGGTAAAGTTGGCGTCGGTCCCCTTACTGGAAGGTTGTGAACCGGATTGAATGACTTTCATAGATATTCCTCTTAATTTGCACAGGCAGTGTGGATGCATTGGAGCAAGTTTTACACCAGATGCACAATAGCCACAATCAAAACATCTCACAATATGAGATTGGTATTTACAGCCTTTCGTGGCATATTGTGTGCATTGTCAGGCTACACCTAAAATGAGCACAGAGCGTAATATGAGTACTATCGAGAGCACGGCACAACCTGATCAGGACATTCTGTTACCTGAAATACCGGTCATTGACTCCCATTTTCATCTGTTTGACTTGCCGCATATTCGTTACATGCTCGATGAATATCTGGCCGATGCTCAGGGTGGGCACAACGTAGTAGCCTCGGTTTACAGCGAAACCCGCGCATTCATCCGACCGGACGGTCCTGAAGTTATGCGCCCGCTGGGGGAAGTAGAATTTGCCAATGGTATTGCTGCCATGACCGCCGGAGGCCGGTATGGCCTCTGCAAAGTGGCGGCTGCCATTGTTGGCCATGCAGACCTGACTCATGGACACGCTGTGGGCGAGTTACTGGATAAGTCCATGGCCGCTGCCCCGGACCGTTATCGCGGTATCCGCCATGTTACCCTGGATTACCCCGATGAACGCCCGTTTCAGTTTATTATGAGTGGTCGACCGCCGTCTGGTGTATTGGATAACCCTAACTTCGTAAAAGGGCTTGCCGAACTGGACAAACGCGGGCTTATTTTTGATGCGGCGATTTACGATCCATCACTGCCAGCCATTACGGCGCTGGCCGATCAGTTCCCTGACCTGCAAATTGTACTCAACAACATGGGCGGGTTAGTGCTGGTTGATATGACGCCAGAAGAAAAGACTGCGGCCATCACCCGTTGGAAAAGCAATCTTACTGAGCTGGCTAAGCGGCCCAATGTTGCCTGTAAACTAGGCGGTCTGGGCATGCCCACCTGGGGCTTTGACTTTATTCAGCGGCCCGATGAAGCAAGCTATACAGAACTCGCTGCAACCTGGCAGCCTTTTGTAGAAACAGTCATAGAAGCCTTTGGCCCAGAGCGCTGCATGTATGGCAGCAACTTTCCGCCGGATAAGCGCTCCAGTGGTTACGTTAAGGCGTTGAACGCCTACAAACACATCCTTCAGGATTACTCTGAAACCGAACAACAACAGATTTTCGCCGGCACCGCGGCAAAGGTATACACACTGGATATGTAGGTGAGCGCAGGCGTGACTGTCTGTCGCGCCTGCTTTTTAAACCCTAGCGCAGATTTTCGAAAATCGCTGCCAACCCCTGACCGCCACCAATACACATGGTTTCCAACCCGTAACGGGCATCGCGGCGCTGCATTTCCCGGAGCATTGTGGCCAGAATACGCACCCCGGTAGCCCCCAGAGGATGGCCCAGTGAAATGCCCGAACCGTTAACATTGAGGCGGGCAAAATCGTCTTTACCTAACCCCAGACTCTGGGTACAGGCCAGCACCTGCGCCGCAAACGCTTCGTTAATTTCCAGCAAATCCATATCTTTAAGGGTTAGCCCGGCTCGGGACAGCGCTTTTTGGGAAGAGGACACCGGCCCCAGCCCCATGCGTTCCGGCTCAAGACCAGTGACAGCCCAGCTCACCAGGCGACCTAACGGACGTAACCCCAGTTTCTCGGCCATTTCAGGCGTGGTAATAATACAGGCTGCAGCCCCATCATTCTGACCACTGGCATTTCCGGCAGTTACCGTTGCGCCATCGTCCTGCCTGGCCCGCACCGCTCTTAGTGCGGACAAATCTTCCAGAGAAGTTTGCGGACGGGGATGTTCGTCAGTGGCAACCACATTTGTTTTGCCCCGTTTAGTTACTTCAACCGGCACTATTTCGTCGTCGAACAAGCCTTTCTCCATGGCGGCTTTAGCTCGCTGCTGTGAGTGATAGGCCAGTTCATCCTGGGCTTCGCGGCTGATATTAAACTCGCGGCGCAGATTTTCAGCGGTTTCAATCATACCGCCAGCAATAGGGTGGTTGCGCCCCCCTGATGCAATGCGGCCACGTACCAACCGGTCCCACATGGGCGAAGAATCACCCCGTAAGCCCCAGCGCGCGCCCACCACGTAGTGCTCAACCTGACTCATGCTTTCCACACCACCGGCAATAAGGAGTTCCGATGCACCGGTTTGCACCCGCATGCAGGCATCGATCACCGCCTGCAGGCCAGAACCACAGCGTCGGTCTACCTGCACACCAGGTACATGCACGCCAAGGCCAGCATCGAGTGCCGCAATACGGCCAATCGCTGGCGCCTCACCGTTAGGATTACACTGCCCAAAGATCACTTCTTCCACCAGTGCCGGATCGATACTGGTTCGGGCTATTAACGCTCTGAGTACCGTTTCTGCCAGACTGGCTGCTGATACATCCTTAAAGACACCACCAAAACCGCCAACCGGCGTGCGCAGTGGTTCACAAATTACCGCATCTCTCATATCAATTCTCTGCTTGGTTGTGGTGCTAGCCATTGGTCAGGATGGCTTTAACTTCCAGGTATTCTTCCATTCCGGCCACGCCCATTTCCCGGCCATTACCGGACTTCTTATAGCCGCCCATAGGGACTTCGGTACTCGGTGGTGCGCCGTTCAAAAACACCCTGCCAGCGCGCATAACCCGGGCAACATCCATAATTTCATCGTCTTCGCCAAACACATAGGCGGCCAGGCCATAAGGCGTGTCGTTGGCAATCTCAATGGCCTCTTCCACCGTTTCATAGCTCAGTACGGCGGTCACCATGCCGAAAATTTCTTCGCGGGCAATGGTCATATCCGGAGTCACCTCAGAAAAGATAGTAGGTTGCACAAAAAAGCCTCGCTCCATGCCAGCTGGTCGCCCGGGACCACCGGTAAGCAGTTTGGCGCCTTCATCAATTGCGCTTTGAATATAAGCCTGAATGCGTTCATATTGCGGCGCATTAACAACCGGGCCATGAGTGGTTTCCGGCTGAGTCGGGTCGCCTACGTGAATATGTTTGGCTACGGCTTCGGTTAAGGCTTGCTCTGCTTCGGCCAGCTGGCTGCTGTGTACCAGCAGTCGCGTAGGTGAATGGCAGGACTGACCGCTGTTGGAGAAACCACGGGTAACGTTAAACTCAGCGGCACTTTTAACATCCGCACCAGGCATCACGATATTGGCTGATTTCCCCCCCAGCTCCTGGGCCACCCGTTTTACCGATGGTGCAGCAGCTGCAGCGACCAGGGTGCCAGCACGGGTTGAGCCGGTGAAGGAGACAACGTCGATGTCATCGTGGCCACTGATGGCTTCGCCAACGCCGGGGCCATCACCATTAACCAGATTAAACACGCCTGCCGGTACACCGGCTTCATGCAGAATATCGGCAAACACCAGCGCGCTGACTGGTGTATACTCACTGGGCTTCACAACACAGGTACAACCTGCCGCAAGGGAAGAAGACAACTTGTTGCAAAGTAGCTGAATCGGCCAGTTCCACGGCGTAATAAGGCCGGCAACCCCAATGGCTTCATGGCGAATAATAAAACGCCCTTCACGGCTTTCAAACTGATAGTCGCCAAGGGTTTTAACGGCCTGATGAATAGCCTTCAGGGCAGAATCAATTTGCGCAGTCAGGCTTACCGGCGCCCCCATTTCTTCGGTCAGGGCGGCATGCACTTCATCCCGGCGCGCCGAAAACACCTCGGCAATGCGTTCGAGTAAGACAATTCGCTCAGCAGGTGTCGTTAAGGAAAACGTTTTGTACGCACGGCGGGCGGCAGTGACTGCGCGGTCAACATCGGCAGGAGAGCCCAGTGCCACCGTTGCAAAAACTTCTTCGGTAGCAGGGTTACGCAGTTCGAAAGGGCGGGATTCAACAGGCTCTACCCATTCCCCGTCAATGTAGAATTGACCATAATGTCTCATAAGCTATCAAAACCTATTTCGCAATAATGAATGAAACTTCCGTCATAACCAGACGGAAGCTGTAAATACGTGGTGGCTAATTATCAGTACGGATTGCAAGTACGGTGCCAGCTACAGGAGCTGAGTAAAGCAACCGTCTTCGCCGACTTTTTCCACCGCAGCGGTAAGCGCCGCGCAAACCTGATTGAGCATCAGTGCCGGTAATTGATGTTGCCGGGCCAGGGTAGTGAGTGGCTGAATTGACTGATGGAGTTGACGGATAGTTGCCAGTTGATGAGGGCTATCCGGATTAAGAACGGCTTCAAACAACGCGTTACCGGCCGCCGAGGCCCCCGAGCCTGCGTTAATAACGTTACAGAATTCCACCAGATCAAGACCCGCCTTTTTGACCAGTAACAGCCCTTCAAACGCAATAACCTGATGGCAAGCCGCAAACGCTTCGGCCAGAACTGCCGCGTTATCCGCAAGACCATGCTCCGCCGATCCGTTATATTCCACCCCAAACATGTTTTGCACAAAGGGGATGAGATCTTCCAGGCGAGCATCCGGCCCAATGGAGCGCAAGCCAATACTCAAAAAGCCGCGTCCCATTTCGCACACCGGCATTGCGGTGCCGTGGGAATGGGCAAAATCGCTGGCCATGTTGGTGTCTTTGACCATCAGCTCTATAGCAAAATCGGTACTGGCTTTTCCTTCGGCGATCCCCGGCAATAAACGTGCAGTCAGGAAACTCTGACTGTTGTCACGATTCGCACTGTTAATAATGTCGGCCATATTCAGGCCCATCACCCGGCCCATGGCCGCCAGTTCCAGCGTCATCATCCGGTTCGCAGTATTGAGCAGATTATTGATCGACTTAACCATTTGCGCCGAACCCACCCGTTCGCCACAGTGAAACACTTTCGGGCTGATATCAGTGAGCAGGTTTTTGATGCGTGTAAAACACCCCGTATCACCCGAGGCCATTACGGTAATGGTACCCGCCTCAGCGGCAGGAACACCGCCTGCGACAGGCGCATCTAACAGCGCGACATCCTTGACTGCCAGCTTCTCACTGAAAGCCAGGGTCATAGAGGGTACGCCGCTGGTCTGGTCGACGATCACCGAGCCGGGTTTTACATGCATATACAGGCTGTCTTTGCCAAACAGGGCCGACTCAACGTGAGTGCTTTTGGGCAGGCACAGAAATATCACATCGCAGCGCTGCCCTAAATCGGCCAGCGAATCGGCCGATGTGGCACCCGCAGCGACCAGTTGTGCCCTTGCATCCGGATTTAAATCCCAGACCAATAGATCATGTTTATGCGTCAGGCGGGTAGCCAGTGCTTTCCCCATGGCGCCGAGTCCCACATAGCCTATCTTCACTTTTCGTCTCCACACTACTTGCTGTAATGACCCGCATCACGACAACCATCGAAACAATCAGCTATGACCTTAAGAAACACAATGTGACCAGCACACAGACAGTATTTCAGCGGGACACAACACCACGGTTAGTCGTCGTGAATATTGAGTTCTTCTAATTTTTTGTAGAGATAGGAGCGCGAAATCCCCAGATGGTCGGCGACTTTCTTTTTGTTACCCCGGAAACGCACCATACAATCACTGATCATTTCCAGTTCCACCCGGGCGGTTGCTTCCTTAATCGTGCCTTCGGTCATACCATTGCCGGTAAGACGGGTATTGCGGTTTTGCGTTGACGCTCCAAAACTGCGGCTGCCCCCGGCGTCTCCGCCGAAGTCTTCAATCCGTAAGATACCGTTTTCAGCAAACACGAAAGCACGTTCAACCTCGTGACGCAATTGCCTTATGTTGCCCGGCCAACGGCGGGACATCAGGTAATCCACGACATTGCTTTCTACCTCTACATTGGCCTTGTCATACTTTTCGGCCATTTCCTGCATGAAGTGACGCAGCAGTAACGGAATATCTTCCTTGCGCTCCTCGAGGCTTGGCAGGGTTATGCATACCGGGCTAATGCGGTAAAACAGGTCCAGTCGGAACTTGTTTTCTTCCACCAAATCTTCCAGGTTATGGTTAGTGGCACTGCACAGGCGAAAATCGACGCTTTTAGGCTTTTCACCACCCACGCGCTCGACAATCCGCTCCTGTAACACGCGCAATAACTTCGACTGCACTTCCAGTGGCATATCACCTATCTCATCGAGGAAAATGGTGCCGCCATCGGCCTGCTCAAACTTACCCGGGCGCCCTTTACGGTGCGCGCCGGTAAAAGCACCGGCTTCGTAACCAAACAACTCGCTTTCTACCAGCGTGGCTGGCAGTGCAGCAGCATTGACCGTTACCAGGTTGCTATCACTTCGCTGGCTGTACATATGCAATGCCCGCGCCACCAGCTCCTTGCCAGTACCACTTTCGCCCTGGATCAGCACCGGTACATCGAGCGCCGCAACCTTCTTGATCTGGCGTCGTACGGCTTCTATAGCGAGGCTCTGGCCAATAATGGCATCAAGATATTTTTCTTTTATTTTGTCGGATTTAGACTCACGCTCGTATTCAGCCAAACGCTTTTCCAATGCGCTGATTTTGCGTGACATCTTCTCGATTTGTTGTGGCCCTTTAAACATTACCCGGCCAATAGCACCGACGATTTCACCGTCACGTCGAATAGGGTGGCGGGAGGTCACGCGCTGGGTTTCGCCCATCTGTAATACCTGACCCACTTCCGCCACACCGGTTTTAATCACATCGGCCAGACGTGAATTAGGAATTACATCAGTGACTTTTGAACCAATGGCTTCGCCGTGCTTAAGACCAAAGAACTTTTCATGCACCGGTGACAGGTACGCCAGACGCCCTTCTTTGTCGGCCACTACCATAGCATCGTAGGGATCGGTAAGGATCTGTTCTAAAATATTGGTTGAGAAATCAACGCCAAGTAAAAATTCCATTACCGCATCATTGGCTTGATCCATGATTAGCAGCAGGTATTTATCGTCGTTGGGTGCAAACAATCCTATATAACGCGAATCTTGAGTGTCGATAGGAATAAGACGTTTCGCCAGCGCCTGTTTAATCCAGGCCGGCGTTTTAACCAGCGCCTGCACGGTTTTTTCGTCCCCAACTCCTGACGAATACAGAATACCTTTACTCTGACTGGCGATTACAAAACCTTTCAAATCTTTAAGACTCATTTGAAAAATGCCTTAGTTTGTATAAATGTGTTTAACAAAGTCACTATAGCGTAAATATGTTGTTAATGCGCGCACTATAAATAAACCAATAGTTTTACATTGTGAGATTAACTTATTTTTAACCAGAATCCCACTGGTTGTTAAAAAGCATACTGGCCTGAGTATTGCAGCCTTGTCTGTTACTGATTATTAGCAATAACGGCATGAATGAATTTGTCGCATCCTTACCGGAGGTTTTTCCATGGATAACAGACCCTCAGATTTCGCCAATGGCGACTCGCTTTCCTACTGGCAGGCGGCCCGCGAACAACGTCTTGAATTTCAGCGTTGTAAAAAGTGTCAGCATATTCAGTTTCCTCCGCGGGTTCAGTGCAGTAAATGCTGGAGTGATGAAATCGCTCCGTTTAACTGCAGTGGCAATGGCGTTATCGAAAGCGTTACCATTGTTGAACGCGCGCCTTTGCCACAGTTTCGCGATAAGGTCCCCTACGCAGTGGTAGCTGTGGCCACCGCAGAAGGTCCGCGTATGATTACTAACCTGGTTGGCGAAGGCGCTTTGGATGCACGTATTGGCGATGCCGTGACCGTATGCTTTGAAGCGGACGCCAATGGCAATATGCTCCCGCAGTGGCAGCTCGCCTGAAAATTCAGGGTGTTCCCCACGCCTGGCGGGGAGCACCTTTTACCGCCCTTTAAATGCCGGCGGACGCTTATCTTTCAGTGCCGCCACCGCTTCTTTGTGATCTTCACTGGTCCGCACTACCGCAAGGTGCGCAGCCAGATCATCCAGATGCAAATCAAGCGTAGTCTGTAAGCCGTTATTTACCAGTTTCTTAATCGCCTTTACCGATAACGGCGCCGCTTGTGCGACCTGCTCAGCGTAAGCGGCGACTTGCTCGGCAAACTCTTCAGCCTCAAATATGCGGTCAACCAGCCCCAGTTGCTCTGCTTCATTAATATCTACCCATCGGCCGGTCCAGAATAAGTCCAGTGCTCTGGACTTGCCGATGATACGCGGCAGGAACCATGCGCCGCCAACGCCCGGTAACAGGCCCATCTTGGCGTAGGTCTCGGCAAACCGTGCTTCACTGGAGGCCAGGCGAATATCGCACATCAGTGCCACGTCCATTCCACCACCTACTGCGGCGCCATTGACCGCAGCGATAACCGGCTTTTCAAGACGGGCAACAGCACGAACTAATGAATGGGCCACCGCACTCATGCGATCCCGGGCTTCAATCACGGTTTGCTCGGTGCGGCCGGCCATGCGCCCGGTATCCGCCCCTGAACAAAAGCTTTTGCCATTAGCGGCAAACACCACAACACGCACGTCGTTACGACGCTGGCATTCGCCAAGCAGTTCTACCCAACGGGCAATCATTTCATCGGTAAAAGCGTTACGTTTGTCCGGGCGATTAAGCGTGATCGTGGCTACGCCGGAATCGGTAACGCTGAAGAGTAAATCCTGTTCTGCGCTCATGCCGTCTCACCTTCAGGGCGCGCCTTGTACATAAAGGTAGCCAGCATACTCTGCACGGTTTCGCCGCGCTGATTAACAAACTCACGCTTAAATTTCACTACACCCCGGCCTGGTTTAGAAGTAGCGCGGGTTTCCAGCACAGTAGAACGCATAAATAACGTATCACCATGTTTCACCGGGCTGTGCATGCGCCATTCATCAATACCCAGCACCGCCATAAGCGTGCCGTCATTTACGCCACTGGCGTATTGTAATCCGCCCATCACCGCGTAGATCAACGGGGCATGAGCAATAGGCTCGCCAAATGGTGTATTTTTGCAGTACTCCCAATCAGTGTGAACGCCATTAAAGTCACCAGACAAGCAGGCAAAATTCACAATGTCAGTGTTGGTAATAGTTCGTTTCGGGGTTTCAATCACTTGCCCTACGGTAAAATCGTCGTAGTAATAGCCGCGCACATTTGCACTCATAAGCTCATGCTCCTGTTTCTTTTTATTAGCGTTTTTGTTTAGTCAGAATGGCAGTACAGTGGGACGACAACACGCCCCCTTCACCGTGAACAATGGCTGATTCGGCGCCCATTACCTGGCGCTTGTCGGCCTGCCCACGCAGTTGTCGTACTGCTTCAATAATTGCCATTAACCCGCCCACAGCGCCCGCATGGGCATGGCTTAACATGCCGCCATGGGTGTTAACGGGTAGCTTACCCCCCACCGCGGCCTCGCCATTGGCGAACATCGCACCGCCTTCACCCCGTGGTGCCAGGCCCAGCTCTTCCATTTCAATGATGGGAACTATGGTGAAACAGTCATACAGCATGGCCAGATTCATATCTGTGGGCCCCAGCCCCGCCATGGAATACGCCAGCTGGCCCGATTGCGCCGCGCCAAATTCGGTCAGGCTGGGCGCGCTGGTTAAGTGTTCATGAGTATGCGCTTCGCCGATCCCCGCCAGCCATACCGGCTCGCAGGGTAATTCTTCAGCCAGCTCTGGGGTGGTAACAATAAAGGCACCACCAGCGTCTGAAATCAGGCAACAATCCAACATGTGAAGCGGCGCCGAAATCACTTTTGAGTTAAGTACATCATCTGCCGTAATGGGCTTTTTCATGTGCGCATTGGGATGCAATAAGGCGTGATTGCGGGTGTTTACCGCCACCGCCGCCATCTCTTCACGAGTGGTACCATATTTCGCCATGTAAGCATTAGCGACCAGCGCATACAAGGAAGGTATGCCAAGCCCGTACGGGGCTTCAAAATACGGGTGGCCGACTGCCGCGAGTGCGGATACGGCATCATCGCGACTAATACCCGTGGCGCGGTTTTCGCCGGCACACACCAGTACGTATTTGGCTGCGCCACTATTTACCGCCTGAGCGGCGTGGTGCAGCATTACCGTGGGGCTGGCCCCCCCGGCCACAATGGAACTGCTGTATACCGGACTAATACCGAGATACTCAGCCAGCACCGACCCCAGCATAAAGTAAGGCTCAGTAAAGGAATACGCGGTAAGCAGGCCATCGATTTTATCCGGTGTTAACCCGGCATTGGCGATAGCGCGACTGGCAGCCTGTGCATTTAATCCTAATCCGCTCATGTGCGGTAATTTACCGATGTCACTTTCACCGACACCAACAATGACAGCTTTATTTCTTAACGACACAAATGTCCTCCGGACGGTCACTTTATTCACTTTAGTGGGTGCAAAAAAAGCACAAACCTGTGTGACAGCCGCCCGTTTGCGCTTCACCAGTGTGCTTTACCCACTGCGGGCGAAAGCCTTCGTTGCAGCGAGAATGCAATAAGTAAGCCACCGACCGGATACTTCTGAGACACCTGCCAGCTAAGGGGCTGTGGCACAGTACTTGCTCTTGCCATTGCGATGACGAGAGCGTTACCCTGCTCTGCGTTGATGTGTTTAAACCTTATTTGGCAACAGTAGAGGACCACTAATGGACCAAATGCTACCCGAAGAAATTGGTGCTATCCGAGAAAGCATCCGCCGCTTCATGGAAACAGAAGTCGTACCCGTCATGGACGGTTTTGAAGAGCGCAGAGAGCTACCCAGAGAACTGGTAAAAAAAGCCGGCGAAGCGGGTTATTACGGCGCAACCTTTCCTGAGGAAGTCGGGGGCAGCGACATGGGCTATCTGGCGGCGGCCGTTATTATTGAAGAAATCGCCCGTATAGATGTGCGCTACGGCGGCTTCAATCAAAATGGGGGGAACTGCCCGGCGTGTATTTATTTAGGCGGTACAGAGGAACAGATTAAAAAATATGTGCCCGATTTACTGGCCGGTAAAACCATTGGCATGATGGCGCTGACTGAGTCGGGTGGCGGTTCGGATGCCGCTGGCGCGATGAAAACTACAGCCCGTCGCGAAGGGGATGTGTATAAACTCAACGGCTCCAAAATGTGGGCGACCCTGGGCGATGAATGTGACGTGGGTATTCTGTTGGCCAAGACAGACCCGGATGCCGGGGCTAAAGGTGTCACCGCGTTTATTGTGGAACCTAAAAAATACCCGGGCTATACCGCTCAGCCTATCGAGGTGGGTCTGTCGAGCTCTTTCCGCTGCTGTGCATTATTCCTCGATGACTTTGAAGTTCCGGTGGAGAACCGCCTCGGCGAAGAAGGTGATGGCTTTAAAATTGTCATGCGGGCATTACAGGGTGGCCGTGCCGTGATTGGCGCGAAAGCACTGGGAATTGCCATTGGCGCATTCGAAGATGCGGTTCAGTACGCCAACGAACGTATTATTAAAGGTCAGCCAATTGGTAAATATCAGATGATCCAATCCCAGATTGCGGAAATGGCCGTAGCCATAGAAGCCAGTCGTGCGCTGGTGTATCAGGCCGCAGAAGCCATGGATCGTAACCTGCCGACTAACCGCATTGCGTCTATTGCGAAATTCCACGCCTCGCAAACTGCTAAGTTCTGTACCGATCAGGCGCAGCAAATCTTTGGGGGTTACGGACTGTCTAAAGAGTACCGTATTTCACGCTACCGCAACTATGCCGACCTGATGTTTACCGGCGAAGGGACGGCTAACGTGCAGAAAGTACTGATTGCAGAAGATGCCCTCGGTTACAAAGTGGCTGATCGCCACCATGGTAAAACCGGCTTGCGTGATATGGGCCGTCGCTAAATTAGCAAAATCAGTTCCCGAAGCCGCTATGACCTGATGCCATAGCGGCTTTTTTTATGCCACAACCGCCCGTTACGCGACTGTATTTGTTACGCTCACTTTTTGGCTGAATGTGTTTCTGATGCACACGCACTGGCGAGTGCCTAGCTCAGGCTAGCTACTACCACCTCAGGAAACCGCGCATTCTGCGGCATTTGCAAAAAACGACATGTGGCATACATATTGCCATTTCTTCTCTACAATTTTGTAGATGAGCCGGTACCGGCCGTAAGTCAAAGTGGGACTATCGATGAGTGAAAAAACACAGCAACTGGATAAGCTATTCCGCCCTCAAAGTATCGCCATTGTCGGCGCGTCACCTAAAGAGGGGAATGCCAGAAACCGATTAGTGAAGATTGTACAGAAGTTTGGTTTCGAAGGACGCGTTTATCCCATCACGCCGAGCCATGCTGAAGTTGAGGGGCTAACCGCTTATAAAACCGTTGCCGACTTACCAGAAGTACCTGATGTGGCTTTGATTATCACACCAGCAGCCACCGTTCCCGGCATCGTTGCCGAGTGTGGCGAAAAAGGCATAAGAACGGCGGTGGTATTCAGCTCCGGCTTTGAAGAAGTGGAAGGCGGCGACATCCTTGCTAAGCAGCTGGCCGATAATGCCGAAAAATACGGCATTGCCCTGTTAGGTGCCAACGGCCAGGGGTGCTGGTCGGTGAAGCACAAGGCCATGATGACTTTTGGCGGCGGCGCCTATGCAGTGGATAACCTGATTCATTCTCCTATTGCTATGATCAGTCAGAGCGGTGCGCTGGCAGGGGCCATGGGGCGCTACCTGCAAACGTCTGGCGTTGGCTGTTCTTACATTGTCAGTGTGGGTAACGAAACCGTTCTCGATGCACTCGATGCGCTGGAATGGGTTATTGAACAGGACGATGTCAAAGTCGCGGCACTTTACCTTGAAGGGCTTAATGATGCCCATCGTCTGGTTGAACTGGCTGAACGGGCCAGGGAACGTGACGTGCAAATTGTGGCGCTTAAGACCGGTCGTTCTGCTTTTGGTCAGGAGGCCACCGCTTCGCATACTGGTAAGATTGCCTCGCCGTATTCGATTTACCAGAAAGTGTTAAAAGATGCCGGTATTGTGCTGGTAGAAAGCTTGGAAGAAATTCTCGCCGCAGTGGAAATCTTCTCGTTTATGCCTGCTCCTCGAGTGGCCAGCGATGATAAAAGCGGCATTACTATTTTGAGTTCGTCCGGTGGTGCCGGTGCCCTGCTCGCCGACCACTGTGAAGAGTTTGGCCTGCCTATGGCCCGCTTCAGTGACGCAACGGTTAGCACCCTGACCGAAGTATTGCCTGAGTTTGCTCGTAAGGAAAACCCCATTGATTTAACGGGCCAGGTTCGCGGCATGCCGAACCTGTTCCGTGATGCTATTGCAGCCGTGGTTGCCGAACAGCGCACCCAGGCCATCATCATTCAGTTTTCCAGCAGTGGTAAACGGGATCTACTCGATAACGCCGACGCCTTTAAAGCCGCGGCGGCTGAAAGCGGCGTGCCGATTATTATCACCTTCGCAGCCGAAAAAGTGGATGAAGCCACCCGCAGTGAATTCCGTGAGGCCGGTATTCTGTTATCTGAAGATCCCGCATACAGCATGCGTGCCTTAAGCTGGTTGTTCACCAGCCAGGCCGCAAAATCGCTGCCTGCGCTGAAAAAGCGTGTGGCAGTAGAGGCGCGCCCGGCACCCGTGGAATGGCAGGAAACCATGGATTACTTAACAGAGTCCGGTGTAACGCCTGCGTCCTGGGCGATTTTACCGGCAGATAAGCCAGCTTCTGAGGCTTGCAAGCAGCTTAAGCCACCATTCGTAGTGAAAGCCCTGCCCTCTGAAGCCGAACATAAAACCGAATTGGGTTTAGTGAAACTGCGTGTAGCCAGTTATGACGACATTGATGCTATTGCTGCTGATTTCCGCGACAAGCTCAACAAGCCCAATATGGGCGTGCTGGTTCAGGAAATGATTGGCGATGGTGTGGAAGTGGTGCTTTCCTGTTTGCGTAATACCGATTTTGGTCCGGTGCTTTCTATTGGTTCAGGCGGCGTAGCCGTTGAGCTATACCGTGACGTAACCTACGTTTCCCTGCCGGCCACACCAGCTCAGGTGAAAACCGCCATCAGTGGTCTCAAACTCCATCATCTGCTTAGCGGTTTCCGCGGAGCACCTGAAGCAGACATTGATGCGTTGTGTGAGGCAGCAGCCAAATTTGGTGATTTGTTTTTAGCGACACCAACGATGTCTGAAGTAGAAGTAAATCCGGTGATGGTGCGTCCGAAAGGACAGGGCCTTGCTGCTGTAGACTTTCTTGCTAGCCTTACCGAATAGTTTTGCCCGAACATTCGGTAATACCTCATAGCCCGGCCAGCGCCGGGCTATTCTTATTCAGTGCCAGGGCTTTTCAGATCAACCGTCTTTGTAGTGATAGCTATACCCATTAAGTGCTGGCGCCCCGCCAAGGTGGGCGTAAAGTATTTTAGAACCTTCCGGGAAGAAACCTTTTTTGGTCAGGTCAATAAGGCCCTGCATAGACTTTCCTTCATACACCGGATCGGTGATCATTGCTTCCGTCTTAGCTGCCAGTCGAATAGCCTCGTTGGTTTCCTCAGAGGGCACGCCGTAGGCCGGATAAGCGTAATCCGGATTAATCACGATTTCATCTGCACGGACCTCGCGCCCTAAACCGACTAACTCTGCGGTATTATTTACAATGCTGGTGACCTGCTCGCGGGTTTGCTCAACAGTACCCGACGCATCAATCCCAATCACGGTATCGGCACGGTCATGATTGGCGAAACCGACAATCATACCGCCCTGGGTAGAGCCGGTAACCACGCAAACAACAATATAATCAAACTTAAACCCCAGTTCTTTTTCCTGAGCAATCACTTCTTCGGCAAAACCAATGTACCCCAGCGCACCGTATTTATGCACTGAGGCGCCAGCCGGGATGGCATAAGGTTTACCGCCGGCGTCTTTAACCGATTGAATGGCTTTTTGCCAGCTGTCCCGAATACCAATATCAAAGCCGTCATCCACCAGCCGGCTGTCGGCGCCCATTAAGCGGGTGAGCTGGATGTTACCGACCCGGTCGTACACCGCATCATAGTGAGGCACCCACTTTTCCTGTACCACTACACACTTCATGCCAATCTTCGCCGCCGTTGCTGCGACCATGCGCGTATGATTAGACTGCACACCGCCAATCGACACCAGGGTATCTGCACCACTGGCCAGTGCATCCGGAACAATGTACTCAAGCTTTCTGAGCTTATTGCCGCCAAGAGCTAAACCGGAATTACAGTCCTCACGCTTGGCATAAATATCAACCTTACCGCCAAGCGCCTCACTCAGGCGTGGCAAATGCTCGATAGGCGTGACCCCAAAAGTAAGCGGGTAACGCTCAAAGTTACTGATCAATGACTTCATAAACCTGTTTCCCAAAAAATGACTAATGCTCACTGTGCTGCCAGCGCGGCCATCCTGCTTTTTTAACATTTATCAGACCTGACGCCAGTTGTGCGTTATACTGCACGGCGATAATTCACCATACCACTGTGCGTTATAGCGCACAAATAATTATTTCGTTATGGCAGAACAAGAATTCAAACAACATATTGCACAACACCTAAAAGCATTACGTAAAGCCCAGGGCCTGAGTCTGGACTCGGTAGCCCGCTTAACCGGGGTATCCAAGGCTATGCTGGGACAGATTGAAAGGCAGGAGTCGAGCCCGACGATTTCGACTTTGTGGAAAATCGCCAGTGGTTTAAATGCGTCCTTCTCGGCCTTCTTTGCGACCAGCTCAGACGAGAGAACCAGTGACGAAAACTTTCCGGAAGATCCAAACATGAAGGTTAAAGCCATTTTTCCGTATCGTGATGACACGCGAATGGAAGTGATGGAAGTCAGCCTGCTTAACTATCATGAACAACAATCTGATCCTCACGCAACCGGCGTAATTGAACATGTGCATGTGTTAAATGGCGAGCTGTCGGTGTATTTCGATAATGCCTGGCATGAGCTACAGGCCGGACAAAGCCTGCGGTTCTTCGCTGACCAGCCGCATACTTATAAAGCCCGCTCGGATTACACTGTTTTTCACAATATTATTTGTTACTGACTGGAGTAGCCGGCCATGCCAACTGTTACTATCTTTGATAGCGGCAACTTTTGTGGCTACTTTTTCCTGTTGCGGCGCGCTTTGCGTAACTGATACTGCAGTTGCAGTTCGCCCATGACTTTTTGGTGTAACTCGTAGTAGCTTTTTTCCAGGCCACCGATGCGGGTATTAAGGTCCGCCATATCGGTGTAATCGAGCTCGGTCATTACGTCTTGGCATACGTTATTAATGATGCCTATCTGGCGGCGTGAAAATGCCGCTTTCCACTTGGATAAGCTCGATTTTTCTATAGGTTTTTGGGTATTCATATTGGAACGGTTCTGACCAAACTCCAACGGTTTTTTATAATACTCAAGCATGCTCTGATCGAAGTCTACGTCAAGGAATTCGCAGATTCTGGTTAATGCCTGTTGATTGTTTTCTATCAGATTTTCGTAGGTAAACCATAAGCAGCGATGCCGATGAGCCCGGTAAAAATCCAGTTGTGTGGTGACTTCGTCATGCCAGCGCAAAGCGCCGGTATAAGGCGTAGTACCCAGTCCCCAGGCATTATCAATATAAGAGGCAACCACAGCTCGTGGGTCGCGAATTATCACGATAAATTTGCTACCCGGATAATGCTCAGCCAATTCATCCAGGTGTGGCGTTAACATCGGATCTTTCCAGCCCCACAAAACACCTTCCGACTCCAATGAATTAACATCAATAGAGTACCGATCCCGCAGCCGTCCGGTTATTCTGGAGTGCAAAACTTCAGTAGTGTAAGGTTTATCAAAAACACCGTAGGTACCCATTTCATTCTGAATAAATAAGCCGGGATGTGCCGACAACATTCTGGTTAAAAGCGTGGTGCCGGAACGCTGCGTACCAATAATGAAGATGGGTTGCTGCATTAATAAGAAACTCGATTGAAAAAGTGGTTATATCTTGCTTTAAGTTACCAGGCACTGCAAGTTGCAATTTTCGCCACAGTGCCCGGCCAATCCAATGCGATATCAGGAGTTTACCTAATTCAATTTTCCTGCTGCCCATTCAATACCCGCTTTCATATGCTCACGAAATACCGGATCTGTGATGGTAGAGTCGTTATGACCAATAGCTGAATACCACATGCGACCGCCTTTGATATTGCGCCGCCATGTTACCGGGTGACCGCTACGAAAATCCCCGTAATCCCAGTCGGCAATTGCGCTGGTCAGCACTTCAATTTGATCTTCCGGGCTAAGTTCTGGTTGATCAGCCCTGACATCCCTGGACATAGAATAAAACTCATCTTTCCAAATAGTGTCTTTGGGTACCATGGCCGTTACCGGTGTTTTTATATCGGCATAAATGCTGGCCTCTTCGCGCCATACGCCTTCCCAGTTACCGTTTTTATTGATTTCCCGGGCACCAATCAGCTCATCAATGTACCAGTCCCATCGTGGCGTGAAATTCATCCAGGCAGCGCCGTGAATACCGGCATAACCGCCGCCGTTTTCAACGTAACGCTGGTAGGCAAGACGTTGCTCAGCAGTCAGAATGGCATAATCAGCGCACGTATTGTTCCAGAACACCACATCATACTTAGCCAATCCTTCAGGCGTGAAGATCTCAGCGCCCCGGGTTATATCTACGGCCCAGCCATGACGCTCACCCAGCTCGGCGATAGTCTCCTCAATTACGTTTATACTTTGGTGAAAATAGCCGGTGGTTTTACTGAACACCAATACCCTCAACGGTTGTGCTGTGGGAGACAAATCCTTTATCTGAATATCTTTAAATTTAATTTTCATGATATCTTCTTTGTGAATTTGCAATGCAATGTGACCGATAGTGCCGACCGCTAAATCCTGATGATTGTCATCGTTGAGGACACCCGTGCCGTCGTAGCGGCCAATTTCCTGGCCATTCTGAATAACCGTAATGAGATTGCCTCTTACAATTACATCCAGCTCATTCCAGCCGGTGCCTTCATCACTGTAGAAAAAGGGGGCCTGGGTATACTGCTCCAGCAGCCAGCGCTGATTGTTGCGGGTTTCGTCCCACATACTGCCATTGCGGTCGGTAAAACCCACATCTATCTGCGGCCCGTTAAGCCAACCGCCTTCATCATTATGGTCGTAACGGCTGCGTACCTGCACGCCGCTATTGGCATGGTCTCCGCGCTCGCCCTGAAACTTAAGTTTTAAATGAAAGTCGGTGTACTGTTTATCGCTGTACAGCCATACATAATCGTGGTCCTTGTCGGTGGCTTCAGCCACTATCACGCCATCTTCAACCCAAAAGAAAGTTTTGTCTTTATCAGCCTGCTGCGCTTTCACCGTCCAGCCATTCAGCGTTTGCCCGTCAAACAGGCTCTGCCAGTTTTGCGTCTCGCTAATGCTCTGAATGGCTTTATTCGAGTGACTCACCGCGCATCCTGTGAGCGTCATTAAGATGAGTAAAACCACACAGACCTGACTGAGCCTAAACCACTCATTTACCGAGCATTTCAAATTCCACATACATTATCCTTGTTAGTATTCAGGTCGCAGACACCGACCTCTGATTCTCTTGTTCAGAAATAACTTTGCAAAATGAACACCAAAATTAAACAAAATGATAACAACCATAAAAAAGCCCCGTTGAGGATTATTCAACAGGGCTTTTGAAGGGGCTATTCCAACTGGTAGTTAGAATTCAATACCGAAGCGTAAGCCCAACGTCCGTGGCGCCTGCACCTGAGCATAACGCCGTGATGAACCGGTGGCGTTAATGGCTGAGATCACCATAGAATCTTCCAGGTTGCGCACAAACGCGCCAACGTACCAGTCGCCAAAGGCGGAACGATAAGTCACATTAATATCGGTTTTACTAAACCCGGGCTGTTCCCAGAAGTTGTTGAAGACGTTGTTGTAGATTACAAACGAATCGCTCACGGTACTGGCAACGCGAGCGTCCACCGTGGCGCCACCGTCCAGTTCGAAGGTATAGGTATAACCTAACTGGAATGTCCAGTCCGGGGTTTTGCTTAACGGCTTACCAGACAGGTCGATATCTTCCACTTCCTTATAGAAATTGGTGTATTCACTGTCGAGAATGGTCAGCATCAGGTCTATCTGGCTGTAGTCAGACACCACATAAGAACTTTCCAGTTCAAAACCACGCACTTCGGCTTCGGCGGCATTTTCGGTTAACAACCCTGTTAGTCCGGGACTAATTTCAACAATCCCGCTTAACTGCAGATCCTGATAATCATACATAAAGGCTACAGCATCGAATTTCAGGGTGTAGTCAAACAAATAGGCCTTGGCGCCTACCTCGTAGCTGGTCAGGCTTTCCGGATCGTAGTAAATCGACTCTTCGGTCTGGTTACAGCCCGCGCCGCCTGAACCCGCGATACAACCACCATTAAAACCACCCGCTTTATAGCCGGTAGAAATGTTGGTATACACCATGATGTCTTCATTCAGATCGTAATCCAGACCCACTTTCCAGGTGGTTTTGTCTGATTCATAATCCAGGATGTTGGAATAGGGCTGACCATCTGCCACTTCAAGATTCTGATAAGTGCCCTGCACAGTGTAACCACGCTGAGATTTTTCATCTTCTGAATAACGGGCACCGGCAGTCAGACGAAGTTCATCGGTCAGCTCATAAGTCAGCTGGGCAAAATAGCCAATACTGTCGTTAATCGTAGGGCCCTGAATAAATGCCAGTGCCGGATCATCGGCCACAGAATTTGGCGCAAAGTTAATTCTTAATCCGGAGTTGGATTCTTCATTAAAGATAAAGTAACCAGCCTGCCATGAGAGCGCATCGTCACCATTAGAGGCTAAGCGGAATTCGTGCTGATCCTGGTCATAGGTGCCATAGAAGTTATACGCGAAAGTATCCGGTAAACCACTTTGCGGGCGTGCCTCCAGCGCATCGGAGTCAAAAGTTCGGGTAGAGCCGACATAGAAGAAGTCCACCGGACCTATTTCCTGTTTCAGGCTCAGGCGCCATGCGTCCGTATCGTTATCACGATAGGGCTTAAACAGCACATTTGAATTCATATATAAGGCATCGTCAGAATTCACTGCAAAGCGACGAGGATCAACCTGATCCTGCACGGCAAAATTGCCGTCGTCATCGAGCACATCATAAAAATTCTCTACCGGCAGGTAAGTGGTAGGCTGCCCATCGATTTGCGACTTATTATACTGAATGGTGACTTCACCCGTATCCCATTGATACAAGCCGGTCAGACGAAACGATAAATTGTCCTTCATTTCGTCCAGGTAACCATTGGTGTTAGGCCCCCCATCCAGGTAGTTATCCTGCTGGTCGAAGTTCACCGCGGCACGCAGAGCAAAATCATCGGTAACCGGGGCATTCAGCACACCCGTCACCTGACGCGTTCCATAGTTACCCACTCCACCATCAACGCGACCATAAAATTCGCCGAGCTCCGGACGGTTAGTGATCACGTTAATTGCACCACCTGTGGTATTACGGCCAAACAGTGTTCCCTGCGGGCCACGAAGCACTTCTACCCGGGATACGTCGAAAAAGCTCACAGCCTGCGCCTGCGGACGGGCGATGATAACGTCATCAAGCATAAAGTTAACCGATGGATCACCTTTTTCAGTGTTATCCAGTGACGTCACACCACGAATAGTGACATTAAGACCACCATCAACCATATCAATAGAAACGTTAGGCACTGAATCGGTCAGGCCGTAAGGGTCGGTCACGCCATTTTGTAACAGCTCATCGCCAGATACAGCACTAACTGCCACTGGTGTGTCAGCCAGAGAAGTGGCCCGTCGGGTTGCTGTGACTTCGATAACTTCAAGCGAGCGCTTGAGCTCTTCTTGTTGTTCAGTTTCCGTGGTTTGCGAATAAACATTGCCAGATGCAGTGGCGACTGCCAAAGCAACCAGACTCAGGGCAGGCAGAGTGTTTCTCATGATTGTCTCCCAACAAACGAAGAGGTGAACAAAATGTAACCGGTAACATTTTTAACCGAAAAAATTGTTCACGATGAATACAATCATCAACATAGTGTCGATAATCCTAAATAACAGGATTTTCAACAATCAATTTACGTACCAGAAACAGAAGTTTTACAACAAGTAATAACTAACCTATTGTTTTATATGAAATTGAGATATTATACTTTTGTATAACCTCCCTGTTATGCCGGGAAATTCGCTCTCGTCACTAAATCATTCTGTAGCGCCCGGCAACAAACGTCTTTTATAACGACACTGTCTTTAACGATAAGCCGTCAATACTGGCTAGAACAATAAAAACACACCCGCAATAATAACCCCGGTAATGATCAATTGAACCAGGCAAAAACCCATCATGTCCTTGGCTTTCAATCCGGCAATTGCCAGCACCGGTAACGCCCAGAAAGGCTGAATCAGATTGGTCCAGGCATCACCCCAGGCAACCGCCATCGACACCTTGCTAACATCAGCCCCCAATTCGAGTGCCGCAGGCAATACCACCGGCGCCTGAACCGCCCATTGACCGCCGCCGGAAGGCACCAGCATATTAACAATACCGGCACTCAAGAAACTGTACAGGGCCAGCGTATCGGCAGTGGCAAAACTGATCAGCCACTGCGATAAATCCCGGGCCAGCCCCGATTGCACCATCACCGCCATGATCCCTGCGTAGAATGGAAACTGTAGCACAATGCCGCTGGCGCCCTGAATGGCCTGATGCAGGCTATGCAGCAGGCGTTCGGGCGTGCCGTGTAACACGATAGCTAAAAACAGAAATAAAAAATTGATGATATTGAGGTTAAGCGTGCCGCCACCGGTAAAATACAGCGCAAGGTAAGCGATGCCCGCCACGCCAACCAGAATTGCGAGAAGCGGGTTGCGCTCCAGCTTTTCCGCCGGCCTTAAGTGCGTTGAGCGTGGTGTCGGTTCAGACTCTTCCAGCCGCTTGGGATCAACAAACACGCGGTCATTCTGCGCCGGCATCATTGCGCGGTTAACGGCAGGAATAATCACAATCATCAGCGCCAGTAAGGTCAGATTCAATGGCGAGAATAACGTCTCACTGGTGCTCACCACACCAATCAGATCTTCAGTAAAATGCCCGGGGGTAGCAATGGTCAGTGGAATGGAGCCGGCGAGACCACCGTGCCACACCACAAAGCTGGAATAGGCGCTGGCCACCAGCAAGCGATAATCCACTTCAATGCGCCGTGCAATGGCTTTGGCAAACAGCGCGCCAACCACCAGCCCGAACCCCCAGTTAAGCCAGCTGGCCAGCATGGAGACCAGGGTTACCAGCACGATGGCCTTACCGGGCGTAGCAGCCAGACGGGCAATGGTATTCAGCGCGTTTTTCACTACAGCGGTACTGGCCAGCATATGACCGGATACCAGTACCAGTAACATCTGCATAGAAAACGTCAGCAGCCCCCAAAAGCCGCCGCCCCATTGCTCCAGTACAATGGTAACCGATTGTTGCTGCACAACCACCGCGCAGCCCATTACGAGCAAGGTAAGAATGAGCACAAAAATAAAGGGATCCGGCAGGTATTTCTCAACGAGTTTTACAAACGGCTTGGCAGCGGTTGTCAGCATGGCAGGGTTGTCCTTATCCGTTGTTTTTATTGTTCTTATTAATGTAGCGGGTGTTAACGGTTTCGGCTACTCCTGACTGTCTTCGGGCCTGAACACTTTATACAAACTCACATAACCTCTTTCGACCCGTTTCGCCGCGTGACTTTTCACTACCTCAGAGGCAGGGGTATTAAAACCATGGCCCTGCACTAGTCGCTGCATAAAAGCAGCTCGCGCGGTGATCACGGCTGCACTATGTACCGCAGATTCATCCCAGCCTGCGGCTAACACGTCATCTACCAGCGATTGTGTTACCTGTTCCGGGGTTTTACTGAGTACTTTTACATAATGAAACACCGGTTTGAGAGGCGCTTCGATATCTGCACTGTCGATGTCGCCGAGCAACTCTTCCAGCAAACCGGCTTTAAGGCCATGGGCATAGGCCACTTCAGCGTGAGCAAAACTGACAAACTCACAGTCAGCCGCGGCCGCCGCAAAAGCCAGGATCAGCTCACGAATACCACGTGAGAAGGGTGACGGGCCATTCATCATGGCTTCGCTCATTTCAGCCCAGGGGCGATAAACCTCCGGATACTGTTTAAATAAATTCGGCGGACCGGCGTTGTCAGCGAAGCTGTCGATAAATGGCATGGCTTATCCTATCGGTTCAATGATTATCAGCAGCCAGACGTAAACTTAATGCCGCCCGATAGCGGGGGTCGCGGGTCAGGTGATAAATACCATCCAGTACCGCCAGCACATTAGCCAGGCCGATTTCATTGGCCCACTCTATCGGGCCTTTAGGATAATTAACACCGTATTTCATCGCATTGTCGATGGCCTCAAAAGAAGCAACCCCTTGCATATTGGCTTCGTACCCTTCATTAGCCAGCATGGCAACGGTACGCATCACCACCAGTCCCGGCCAGTCTGGCAGGCGTACTGCCTTGATATCTTGTGCAGCGAGCCCGGCAACCAGTTTACTCACCGTTTCATCTTCCACGTTGGTGGAGCAGGCAAAGCCAACTACCGAGGTACCCGTTCCTTTGTTTAAATCCAGCACAATAACCGGTTTCCCGAGGGTTTTCGCCCGGGCCGCAGCGGTGACTCCTGTAGTTTGTTCCACCACCACACCGTCAATATCAAAACCGCCGCTCAGCTTTATATCGGCAGCTTCGGCGTTACTATCTGCGTTTTCCAATGCAGCCTGGGCCAAAGTAGCATCATCGGCATAGTCATAAAAACCCCGACCGCTCTTGCGACCAAGACGCCCGGCATTGACTAACTCTAACTGCATAATCGACGGGCGAAACCGGGGCTCCTGATAATAGGCGTTAAATACCGATTCACTGACCGCATAATTCACGTCATTGCCAATTAAGTCCATTAATGCAAAAGGACCCAATCGAAAGCCTCCGGCACCGGTTAGCAGAGCATCAAGGGTTGCCGGAGAAGCAACCTGCTCCTCACACAAGCGCAGGGCTTCAGCGTAATAAGGCCTTGCTACGCGATTTACAATAAAGCCGGGAGTTGATTTGGCATGTACAGCAATTTTGCCCCAGTTTTGCGCGGTGTCATAAATCATTTCAGCCGCACCGGCATCGGTTGCCACTCCCGAGATAACCTCAACCAGCTTCATCACTGGTGCAGGGTTAAAAAAGTGCATCCCTAAAAAACGCTGTGGGTGTTTTAGCTCCCGGGCAATGGCCGTGACGGATATAGAAGACGTGTTGGTGGCTAAAATGGTATCGCTGGCAACCAGATTCTCCAGACTGGCAAACAACTCGCGTTTGATCTCCAGGTTTTCAATAATCGCTTCCACCACCAGACTGGCTTCGGCCACTTCACTGATATCACTGGCAAGGCGTATGCGAGCCAGCAATGCGGCTTTGGTTTCGGCAGTCATTTTTCCGCGGCTGACCAGCTTATCGAGGCCCTTGTCCACACCGGCCTTACCTTTTTCTGCGGCGCCTTCAAAAGCATCAAACAATACCACCGGGTGGCCGGCTGCTGCGGCTAACTGAGCAATACCTGCGCCCATGGTACCAGCACCAACCACTGCTACCGTTTTTGTTGTCTCTAATGCACTCATAATTTAAGTCCGTGAAATAGTTAACACTACCCGCCCCTGAGCTGCGCCGCTGCAAACCTCGTTTAGCGCCGTGGCATAGTCTTCAAGGGGATAAGTGTTGTGAATACGGGGAGCGAGTAAGCCGGTACGGCACCACTCAAATAACTTGTCCTGGGCCTGATGTACGGTTTCAAGTTGGCGGGCCAGATAATCAGTCCATTGCAATCCGCTAACCGAAATATTCTTGACTAACAGGTAATTCCCGGCGAATTTCGGGATAGCGCCACTGGCAAAACCAACCACCACAAAGCGTCCGTTCCAGGCCACTGCACGCAATGCCGCCTCACCCAGCGCGCCACCTACCGTATCAATAACAATGTCCACACCATGCCCATCGGTTGCCGCTTTTACTGAGCTGGCCAGACTGCGCAGATCGTCCGGTGCGGTATCGATAATTTCATCCGCACCCAGCCAGTACTCGCCGAGCTTATTAATGCCGCCCCGGGTGCCCGCCAGCACCTTACCAGCGCCCATGGCTTTTGCCAGTTGCACTGCTGCCATCCCTACGCCGCCAGTTGCGCCCAGTACCAGTACGTTATCGCCCGGGCGGATATTGCCCCGTGCGGAAAGAGCAAAATAGGCGGTTTGATAAGCCAGCCCTAACGCTGAAGACTGAACGCTGTCGATGCCGTCGGGGACAACAAAACAATGCCCTGCCGGCAGACTAACTTTCTCTGCATAGGTGCCATATTCGGGCAGCGCCAGCACTCGCTGACCGAGCATCGACTCTTCAACGCCGGCCCCCACAGCACAGACCGTACCTGTGCCGGCAAGCCCCGGCGAAAACGGAAAATCCAACTGTTTCTGATACTGCCCTTCGATGTAAAGCTTATCGGGAAAATTCACTTCCGCGGTTTCAAGGGCAACAACCACTTCACCGCTGCCTGCTTTAGGATCTTTTATCAGGCCCACTTCGGCTTTATCGAAGTCACAGTATTGATTAACCACCACGCCTTTCATACTCAGTCCCTTTTCGCTATTTAACGACTAAGCCTGACGGGCTTTGCTGACAACGGCTGCTCTGGCCGGCGAGTATCCCACCAGCCCGGTCATATCCTGAATAGCCTTGGAAACATCATAGTGTCGGGCCAGGCCACCGGCTGTTACACGGGCCACCGGGCCAACCGGGTATCCCAGGCCCATACAGCAGGTTTTATCCATATCGCCTGGTGAGGCCAGGCCTTCATCCACAAAGCGCAGGGCATCGTTGTATTTCGGGCGCACCAGACGATCGACGATGCGTCCCGGCAGATCCTTACATACCACTACGTCAAATCCTGCCACTTCAAATACGGCGCGTGCCGCTTCGATAGCGTTGGCTGTGGTATGAGGTTTGTACACCAGTTCAATCAGCGGCGAAGGGGCTTCATCGCCATTACGATAGCGGGCAAAACCAACCGTGTTGGCGGTATCATCGCTGGCTTCCTCACCAATATGGACGCCGAGACACTCGGTATCCAGCTCAACCAGCACGGCGGTTTTCTCTGGTGCTGTTGCATAGCCGCCGCCAAGGTGCACAGCAACATCGCCGGATACCGCAGCATTACGCACAAACTCATCTTCCACTAAGAAAGAGCGCCCCTGACCATGATGAACCATTTCGTAAGCAGGCGCTGAAGCCGCTTTTTCCCGCCTTGCCCCGGTAAGAAATCCGCCGCCGGATTTGTTGCCAAGCTTGCCGGCGGCAACCATACGTCGCAGGAGTGGCGGAACGGAGGCGCGCACATCCAGCGTAATAGGATAAAAAGCTTCACCGAGTAGGATCTGGGTATCCAGCCCCACTAAATCGAGTAAGGTACACGGGCCCATTTTGTAACCCAGGCCTGAGCGAATAGCCAGGTCGATATCTTCAGGAGAAGCCAGACCGGCATCAATGGCGCGGATAGTATCGTTGTTAAAGGGTACTAACAGCGCGTTCAGGATAAAGCCCGGTTTGTCCTGGGTTTCCACCGGAATTTGTCCGGCGCTTTGTGTCCACTGCCAGGCCGTTTGGAAAGTCTCTTCAGAGGTATTTATGCCGCGCGACATTTCAATGAGTTTCATGACCTGCGCCGGCAGGCAGAAATGCATGCCCACCACCTTATCTTCGCGGCCACAACCGCCGGCAATCTGCGTGATTGATAAGGTTGAGGTGTTCGACGCAAAAATAGTTTCCGCTTTGCAAATTTCGTTGAGCTTGCCAAACAACTCTCGTTTGGCATCAAGGCTTTCAAACACCGCCTCGATAACCAGATCGCAGTCCGCCAGGTCGTTTAAATCCGTGCTATTTTGCATGCGAGCCAGAGCTTCATCACGATCGGCCTGACTCATGCGACCTTTATCTACCGAGCGGTCGAAGAACTTAGCTGCCGCCTGTTGCTGACTGGCCAGGCGTTCAGCCGATAAATCAAAACAAAGGGTTTCAAAACCGCCCCGGGCGGCAACCAGCGCAATGCCAGCGCCCATGGTGCCACCTGCGCCGCAGACGGCTACTTTCTTAATTGTTGTGCTCATTGTTAACTCCTGTTAACCCGCGCGAGCCATGCTCACGCGTACTCATTCATTAAAATAGGAATCGCCCTTAGCGAGCGCGGAAACTGCGGCCAATAAGCTGACGGTGAACCTGATTAGTGCCTTCCCAGATTTGCGTAATTTTAGCGTCACGCATTAAACGTTCGGCGCGATAATCCCGGCAGTAGCCGTAACCGCCATGCACCTGCACGCAATTATCGGCCATGGTCATGGCCAGGTCGCTGGCGCGCATCTTGGCCAGCGAGGCTTCAAGGCCAATATCGTTTTCGCCGCTGTCGACCATATCGGCCACATAATCCAGCCACTTTTCTACCATCGCCAGTTCACCGGCAAGGTCGGCAATCAAGAACTGAATGCCCTGAAAATCCAGTACCGCGCGATTAGATTGTTTGCGTTCATTGGCGTAGGCCACCATATCTCGGAAAGCGGCTCGGGCAATCCCGCGGGCGTGGGCGGCTACCGAGGGGCGCGACTTATTCAGCGAGGCGAGCAGGATTTTCAGGCCGTCACCGGGTTCCCCCAACAGGTTTGCCCGCGGCACGCGTATATCGTCAAAGGCCAGAGCACAGGTTGATGAACCGTTGTGACCCATTTTTTTCTCTTTGGAAATTACCGAGAAACCCTCGGCCCCTTTTTCTAAAATCAATGCACTGATGGCCGCTTTGGGGTCGTCAATTTCACTCCATTTACCAAACACCAGGTATCGGTCAGCCACATCACCATTACTAATAAAGATTTTTGAGCCATTGAGAATGATGTCGTCGCCGTCAGGACGAAACGAGGTTTTCATGCCGGTCGCGTCTGAGCCAGCAGACGGCTCAGTAATGGCCAGCGCGCCCAGGCCGCCTTCCGCAATGCAGGGCAGCAAGCGTTGCTTTTGCTCTTCACTACCGTACTCGATAAGCGGTTTCATACCATGATAGTTGGTAGCGTAAATGATGCCGGTGGAAGCGCAGGCTTCCGAAATCAGTGTGACGATTTCAAGATACAACCGGTAAGACATGGGCATGCCGCCATATTCCTCCGGTACAAAAATGGTATTTAATCCCAGTTCGTTAATGGCATTAACGTTTTCCCAGGGAAACTCACCGGTGGCATCAATATGCTCAGCGTTAGGAGCAATTACTTTATCCACCATGCGCTGAACCTGATCCAGGATCATGCGTTCTTCTTCGTTCCACTGACGGGACGCCAGCACTTTATCAAACATTTTCATTAGTGATTAATCCCCTGCCCACCGTCTACATAAATGGTTTCGCCGGTTAAGAATCCGCCCGGCTCAGTGCATAGCCAGGCCACCATGCGAGCGATATCTTCAGCTTTACCGGGCTGACCTAACGGAATGCGATCCGCCATCCAGGCTTTAACCTTTTCCCGGGCCAGGTAGTCACGATTCAGATCCGTCTCGATATACCCCGGCGCAATATTGATGGCGCGAACATTATCCGCGGCCCACTCAACAGCCATGCAGCGGGTCATCGCTGCCACTGCCGCTTTTGAGGCGCAATAGGCCAGGTTATGCGGCACGCCGAGCTTGCCAAAGAACGACCCCATATTGACCACCACGCCACCGCCATTGGCCTTGAGCTGCGGATAAGCTTCCCGCGACGCTACCATCACGGCAGTAGTGTTAAGTTCGATGGTCTGGTTGAAAGACTCCACCGTGAGGCTCTCAATCGCACCCAGAATATGCACCCCGGCATTATTGACTAAGCCAGCAAGCGGGCCTCTCTCTGCCACTTTGGCAAATGCCTCACGCACCGACGCTTCATCGGTCATGTCGCACGCGATACCGGTTCCCGCAGGAACGGTTCCAGTACGCGACAAACCCACTACATCAACCCCTTTATCAGCGAGGTGTTTAACGATTTCAGCACCAATGCCTTTGGACGCACCGGTGACGACTATCTGGCCAGAATTACTCATCCTTAAACTCCGCTTTGCGCTTTTCTTCAAAGGCCGCCATCCCCTCTTCAGCATCATTTAAGCGGTAGGCAAGGGTAGAAAGGTCCGCTTCGATTTGCAGCCCTTCATATAAAGAGGTATCTGCGGAACGTTGTACTGCACGGCGGGCAAATTCCAGTACCGGCAGGCTGTAGCGCGTAAAGCGGGCAGCAAATTCTTTGCCTGCGGCCATTAAGTCACCGTCGACGAGCTGATTAACCAGACCAATGCGCTCGGCTTCTTCGGCCTTCACATTGCGACCAGTCATAATGATTTCCAGCGCCCGGGATTCACCAATCAGTCGCGGCAGACGTTGGGTGCCACCATAGCCCGGGATTAATCCCAGCTTGACTTCCGGCAGGCCAAAAACGGCATTGGGCGAGGCCAGCCTGAAACTGCAAGCCAGTGCGAGCTCTGAACCACCGCCAAAGGCATAGCCATTCACCAGGGCAACCGACGCCACCTTTAAACGGTCGAGTTTGGCAAACACGGCCTGGCCGAGTTCGGCGCCGCGCTTTTGCTCAGTAAGCTTGCGATTGCGCAACTCTTTGATATCCGCCCCGGCACAAAAAGCTTTATCACCGGCACCGGTAATCAATAACGCCCGCACATCGGTCATGGCATCCACTTCGTCAATGGCCTCGCCAATTTGTTTTAAAATGTCAAAAGACAAGGCGTTAAGTGCTTCGGGGCGATTCAGGGTCAGCACCGCTAAATCATCGTGTTTGCTGAGTTCTACATTCATTGTTTTGCCTTATTTCGTCTTACTGTCAGGCTTTAAATCGAACCGCCTCAGGACTGATATCGCCCCGGGCGACCATGGCCTGCAGTTCACGTTTGAGGATTTTGCCGCTGGCGGTCAGCGGCATGGCATCGAGGGCGATAAACCACTCGGGCATGTCATATTTGGATAACCCTTCGGAATTTAAAAAGCCCAGCATGTCCTCGGCGTTAACCTGGCCAATAACGGCCAGACAAACTTTTTCGCCGAGGCGGTCATCAGCAATACCAAAGGCAGCAGCCTTCGCTACCTGCTCATGCTTAACCGCTACCGCTTCAATATCCGCCGGGTAGATGTTGTGCCCGCCACGAATAATCAGGTCCTTAGCCCGGCCCTGAATATGCAGATTGCCCTGGCTATCGAAAAAGCCAAGGTCGCCAGAAAGCAGATAGCCGTGCTTGTTAAAGGTTTTTTCCGTAGCACTCTGGTTATCGAAATATCCGAGCATCTGACAAGCGCCGCGACCGCCAATTTCACCGGCAAGGCCCTGAGGCATTTCTTCGTCGGGGTATTCCGGGTTCCAGATTTTCACTTTGTACGCCGGTCCACCGCGACCACAGGTGGTCGTCCACACATCCATAGGATCGTCAGGATGGGTATACTGATGCGAGGAGCATTCAGTCATGCCATACACGTTTTGTGGCGCAATGCCTTGCTTAACGAAGGCCTGAGCAACCACCTCCGGAATCGGCGAGCCCGCCATGTAAAAGGTTTTTACACTGCCTAAATCCGGCAAATTACGACTGCGCTGTTCATCCAGAATATCCATCGCATGGGTAGGCACACCAAGCACATAAGTGGCCCCGGTCTCAAGCAGCCAGTCGAGGGTAGTGGTATCCGCTGGCAGATCGTTCATGACCAGTTGACCACCACACACCAGCCACTGTGAAAATGCAACCCACGCTATATGGTGAGAGAAGGGGCTCAGCGATAAAATCACCGATGAGGTATCCAGTTGCCAGTCGCGAGCCAGATCCCTGGCATTGGCCAGCAGCGTATTGGCTGAGTGCATCACGCACTTAGGTTTCCCCGTAGTGCCAGAGGTAAACGCCAGATAACTCACCACATCCGGGTTACTGACAATCTCCGGATCGGCATTGGTGATATGGCACGGAAACGCATCGGGTTTATACACTTTTTGCACAAAGGGCAGGCTATCGAGCATCGCGTAAAAATCGTTGGTTTTACGATCAGCTCCCCAGTTGTCTTCGGTAATAATAGCGCGCGACTGTAACTCACCGAGTAACTCAAGCACTTCTTTGCAGGTATGACTCTTGTGCAGCGACGGGTTGACTGCCACGCCTTCCCGGGTCGCCCCTAAGAAGGCGATTACGCACTCCACGCGATTCGACATCCACACTGAAATACGGTCACCAGCGCCTATTCCCTGCTCGTGCAAGTCATCGGCAAAAGCGTCGACACGGGCTTTCACCGTGCACCAGGATAAGGTAGAGCGGCCATCGCGGAGCGCCGGCGCGTCCGGCCGGGCTGCGGTGTGTTGGCAGAGCAGGTCGTAAAAGGTATCGCCCTGCCATAAGCCCTGATCGTAATAGGTACGGGCTTTAGCCGGATCGTGAGTGGTTAGGTACGGCAGCATACGGCCTCCTGAATAACGAATTTAGTTACCGAACTTGCTGCTGTCAGGCTTGCGTCGTTCTTTAAAGCTGGCGCTGAGTTCCTTGGACTCGTCGGTTTCCAGATAACTGCGCAATAACAGGTCGTGGGTAACCCGCGACAAACCCCCAACGCCACCATGACGGGCATTAAACGCACCTTTGATGGCGGCCAGGGCCAGTGGGCCTCGGTCGGCCACTTCCAGCGCGAATGCGGTGGTTGCTTGGGCCAGTTCTTCATCAGGCACCACGCGGTTAATCATGCCAATCTCCAGCGCTTCCTGGGCCGACATTTTCTTGTTGGTATACCAGATTTCTTTTGCACGCTTTTTACCCACCAGATCTTCCAGATACCAGGTACCGTAACCCGCATCATAAGACCCCATCATCGGACCGACCTGACGGAACACGGCACTTTCTTTGGCAATGGTCATATCACACACCACCTGCAGCACGTTACCGCCGCCCACGGCAAAGCCATTTACACTGGCAATGACCGGCTTTTGCAATTTGTCGATGGCCTCATACATTTCCAATGTGGGCAGCACACCAGCGTATAACTGGGTTTTTTCCATGCCGTCTTTTTCACCACCAATACAGAAAAACTTATCGCCGGCCCCGGTCAGCACGACTACCCGGGTACGTGATTCACGACGTATCCCTTCCATGCAGTCACGTAACTCATGACACATGGTTTCGGTAAACATATTGCCGTTGTCCGGGCGATTCAGCGTAATGCGCGCGATAGGGCCATCTTCCTGGTAGATAATCTGGGTAAATTCATTGCTCATCTTAGGGTTCCTTATTCTTTTCCTGTGAGACTGGTCAGCTACTTTGGCTGACGTAAGGCATTTAAAATTTCGTCGGTGTGCTCACCAAGTTTTGGGGGCAGTGAGCTGGCGATTGATTGCTGATCATTGATGTTTATTCCCAGGCCAATTTGCGGTACCCGACGGCCGTCTTCCCCTTCAAGTGCGTAAAACATGCCGCGGTCCTGAAGGTGCTTGTCGGCACAAACCTGATCCACGCTGTTAATCGGGCCGGCCGGGATCCGCGCAGCCCCGAAGACATTAAGCCAGTGCTCACGGTTCTCAGTGAGCAGCACAGACTGTATTTTGGCGACAATGTCGGCGCGGTGTTCGCGGCGCATGGCATTGGTGGCAAAGGCTTCATTGGCACCGTATACCTCATCACCGACGGCCTGCCAGAAGCGCTGCCAGATAGCATCTGAGCCCAGCCCTAAGGTGATGGGTTCATCTGCGGTATCGAAAGCCTGGTAGATAGCAATAACAGAGTCAGTCCCGCCGGAGCGTTTGGGTACTTCGCCAGCGCCCAGGTACGGGGATATACGGCAGGCTAAAAAGCGGGTCATGCTTTGCACCAGGCTCACGTCAATTTTAGCGCCTTTACCACTGCGTTGTTTCTCGAACAACGCGGCCATGGTAGCCATAGCGGCATCCTGACCAGCCAGCATGTCGGCGGCCGGGGCGCCAATTTTTTGCGGCGCACTGTCGGTGGCACCGGTAACATCCATAATGCCCGAATACCCTTCGGCAATAAGGTCGTAACAGGTTAAATCGGCGCGCGCACCATCCAGTCCAAAACCTGAAATAGACACAAAAATAATGTCTTCTTTAATGGCTTTAATGGCGTCGTAATCGAGCTTTAATTTCTTTTGCACATTTGGCGGCTGGTTGGTTACCACCACATCGGCAGTTTTCACCAGTTCATCAAAAAGCGCGCGTTGCTCTGAATCGCGCATATCCATAGTGATGCTTTTTTTGTTGCGGTTCATGGCCACAAACCACAGTGCTTCCCCCTCCAGAAACGGAGGACCCCAGTGGCGCGCATCGTCACCATTCGGGCGTTCCACTTTAAGCACTTCAGCGCCAAAATCACTTAACAATAAGGTGGCGTAAGGCCCCGCTACCGAGGTGGTTAAATCTATCACCCGGATGCCATTTAAAAATGAAATCCCCGCAGCGCAGGAACGGGTTGGCAGGTCTTCAAAAGGTAAGCGTGACATTCACAAATTCCAAATAACCAGATTATTGAGGGCAAATTGCAACATGTATGCCATTGGCCGGAAGCTTGCTTCAGCCCCTGATATTGCTGGGACGAATTCAGGTTAAATCGAATCCAGAGTGTCTTTACAGGAGTCGTTATGAGATGAAATGTGTTTGTTTCGCGCAAAGTGTCTGCTGTAACTACACCTATATTCCCGCCGGGAATAAGAGTTAATCCTAAATAGTGAGACAGCAGTATATTTAAACTTTATAATACCGGTTAAATATCCAACTCATAGCAGCCGGTCTATTATTGCCATTGAGTAACGTACCGAGCAGAGCACCCACCATCATGCAGAATTCCGACAATCCTTTATCTACCCCGGTGTTTCGACGCGCCTGGTTTTCCAGTGTTTTTAGTAACATTGGATTACTAATACAAGGCGTAGGGGTGGCCTGGGCCATGGTGGAAATTGCCTCCAGCGATGCCATGGTTACCTGGGTGCAGGCAGCCACGTATCTGCCACTAATGCTGTTATCGATTCCAGCCGGTGCTATTGCTGACGTGTTTAATAAGCGCAGCGTGGCCACCCTTGGGCTGGCGATTTCGTTTGTTGCCGCAGCGGGCTTACTGACTCTGGCATTGCTAGACGCGATAACGCCTTTTTATCTGTTGGCGCTTTGTATGCTTACCGGTGTAGGGATGGCTATTTACGATCCGGCCTGGCAAACCGCTGTTCCCAATCTGGTGCCGCCACAGCAACTTTCACAAGCGATTGCCCTGCGCTCCATCAGCCAGAACCTGGCTCGCGCCATTGGCCCGGCCATTGGTGGTGTACTGGTAGCCTGGGCGGGCGTTTCGGCGGCATTCAGTGTCGCAGCATTGTCGTTTTTACCCTTTCTGATAGTGATGTGGCTGTGGAAATATATGCCGACCCCACCACGGCTGCCACCTGAACGGGTCGACAAAGCCATCGTCACCGGCTTGCGGTTTGTGTTTTACTCGCCCGCGAGCAGAGTGATAGTGTTTCGCGGCTTTATGGCCGGCGCGCTGGGTATTGGGTTGCTGGCCTTAATGCCGCTGGCTGCCAAATACCTGCTCAAGGGTGATTCGGTTGAGTACGGGATTATTCTTGCTTCATTTGGGTTTGGTGCGGTGGCAGGGGCCAAAGCACTGCCTTATTTACGCAGTAATATTGGCAGTGAAAGCATGATCAGTTTATCGGCGGCTATGCTGGGGCTGGGCGCGCTGAGCCTGGCGCTTATTCCCTATACCGCGGTTGTGGCCCTGATTATGGTGGTGTCTGGCATGGGTTGGCTGATCACTTTTGCGACCTTAAATACCTGTATTCAGACCGTCTCGCCACGCTGGGTAATGGGCCGGGCCCTGGCAACCTATTCAGCTGCAACTACCACCGGCATTGTGCTGGGAAGTTTATTGTGGGGCGAGCTTATCGAACTGTTTGATGTGCACACTACGTTACTGGTGATTGCGGTCAGCCTGATGTCGTCAGCCCTGCTGGGTAAAATTCTGCCGATCCCGGATTTTGAGTCGACCAGGGAAATTCCCGAACAGCCGACTAACCTGAAGATGGCACTGAATATAACCCACCGTAGTGGCCCAATTTATCTGGAAAAAGAATATAAGGTGTATCCGGTGGATGCCCGGCAGTTTTACCGGGTAATGCATAAGCTGGAACGCCAACGTAAACGCAACGGCGCATACGACTGGTCTTTGTCGCGGGATATCTCCGACAGCCGCTTATGGATTGAACGCTACCATATGTCGACCTGGCTTGATTATCTGCGCATGCAGGAGCGCTATACCGAGCGCGACGACAAAACTCACCAGGAAGTACAGGCCATGCTGATTCCTGGCGAGCCGATTGTGACCCGCCACCGCCTTGAACGGCCAATTGGTTCAGTACGCTGGACAGAAGAAGCTATTGACTCGGGTGACATTGCCTTGGATGGCGCTGACCGCCATTAGGCGTTTTCTTCCTGCCAGGCCAAAATGGCTTCCTCTGCAGCGCGAAACGCTTCAATGCCCGAGGGCATGCCACAGTACACGGCAGAATGCAGCAGCACCTCCTGTATTTCAGCGACGGAGCAACCATTGCGCAGTGCGCCTCTTACGTGGCCCTTGAGCTCTGTAGAAGCTTTCAGTGCGGCCAGCGTGGCAATGGTCACCAGGCTACGGGTTTGCTTGTTAATACCATCGCGTACCCAGGTTTCGCCCCAGGCATTGCGGATCACCATATCCTGCAATGGCTGACTGAACTCAGAGGCATTGTTCATGGCCCGATTCACATGGGCATCGCCCATCACTTCCCGGCGTATTTTCAGCCCCTGCTGGTAAGTTTCGTTATCTTTACTCATGTCGCCTCCCGTGCTGTATTATCATCTGTAGCATACAATAAACCAAAGCGATGGTTGCCCTGAATAGCACGTTGGTACAATATGCCGCCGGTTAACAATAACGCCAGCACTTCGGCAGCAGGCCCTGCGTACCAAATACCCCATTCGCCCCACATTAGCGGCAGCAGGAATATCATTGGTAGGGCAAACAAATAGGTTTTAGCAACGCTGAGGATACCAGCCCGTCTGGCATCTCCGATACTCTGAAAGTAAAAGCTGATAATCATCAGCGGGCCCAACAGAAACAACGCCAGACTGACCACAGGTAGTAACCTGGCTATCTCATTCGCTACCAGTAAATCGTCCACAAACAACAAGCCGATATCTGCCTTTAATAACCATAACACTCCTTCGGTGAACAGGCCGTAAATCAGGGCAACACCCAATGCAATACACAAACTACGATTAGAGCGGTGATATTGCCCGGCCCCTACGTTATTGCCCACAATGGATTGCATCGCTAACCCCAGTCCCAGCAGTGGCAGGTAGATAAAGGTCATGACCCGGGTAATCACCCCATAGGCACTTACCGTTACTTCATAGCTATCCGGTAGCCATTGCTGCAAACTAAACAGTATCGCCGCAGAGGTGAGCGCCACGCCTACATAAGTCAGGCTTGATGGCGCGCCCAGTGATAAATACTCGCGCCACCGGCTGCGCATCCGGGTTAATGCAAAAAGCGGGATGTCCAGTCGGTTTTTAGCGCTGCGGCGAAACCCCCATACTGCGCAAAGGGCAATGATTTGCGCCGCAATCGTGCCGTAAGATGAACCCGCTACACCCAGTTCCAGCCAGACAATAAATACATAGTTCATTACGCCGTTACCCACGGTGGTCACCAGCGATACCATGGCCATAAAGCCAATATGCCCCTCACTGCGTAAACTGTCGGAGGCAACACCTAACCAAAAAATCAATGGCGCGCCCAGCATAATAATATTCATGTAAGTAAAGCTCATGGCAGCCTGGCCTGCATTGCCATTATTGCTGGCAAGGGCCAGGGTGTGGCCGGTTAAACTGAATAAACCGAACAGCAGCAGACTGATTAGCAGAGCCAGCGTGAGTGCCTGCGCATAGGCATTACGTGCCGTTTCATGTTCACCGGCCCCACTCAAACGCGCCATCACACTGGCAAAGCCGCTGGCAATCCAGGTAGATAACGCAATCAGTAACATAAACAAGGGAAACATTGCGGTAACCGCTGCCAATGCATCGGCTCCCACAAACACACCAATAAAATATGCATCCACCAAATTCAGTGAGCCACTCACCAGCATCATCAGAATAATCGGCAACGCCGTTTTAGCAAATACCCGGCTTAATGGTGGCGTTACGTAGGGATTATGCTTAGTTTGTTCTGTCATCGGAGTTATTTCCTATATTTTGCAAGCGCTCAAACTTGTCTTTGTAGATTGCTTGCAAATCAGCGGGCCAGGCACTTATTGCTGAACTAAAGGCCGTATCATCAAGACGATAGAGTGCCCGCGAGGCGGCTTCAAAACCGGCCTCATCTTCAAATACCCGCATCATGCTGTACAACTGATCCTGCTTAATGCGCCTTTCCTGTGCCGGTGTCATGCGGCTCATGGCTGAATCTATCAACCGACGCAATGTGGTAGACGCCCCACCACGTTGCACCGACAACCACTCCCAGTGCTCAGGCAGTAAGGTCACTTCTTTTGAGATGACGCCAAGCTTGGGACGGCCGCGTTTCTTAACCGGTGGCAACAGCGAAGCAGGCAAGCGTTGAATAACGTCTTCAGCATCGCCGCGCCAGTCGATGTCTACACGCTTGCCATTGTCCAGTTTGTATAAATAAGGTTCGGCGTCGGGGAACTGCCTTAGTGCTTCGCGAATAACCGCTGGCAACTCACCCTGGGCGATCAGCGATTTATTATGTATCGCGATATAGGTGCTACTCATGATTTCATTTCCTGATTAATTTTACCGGGGTAAAAATAACAAACGGTCAAAATTAAATCAATATTACCCGGGTAAAATTAGGGTAAAATCTGGCTAAAAATCTTATGCCGCACAAAAATAAAGGGGTCAGAGAAAATAAAGGGGTCAGAGTACATTATTGCTTGGCCAATAATGTACTCTGACCCCTTTATTTTATTTTTTATTTGGGTTGGTTAGCCTACGGCTCTTGGGCGCAGAACCTTGCCCATGCTGCGGTCGCGCATGCGGGCGGAGATTTCGCGGCCGGCGCGTTTTACCGATAGGGCGATGCGGTCGAAATCCACCTGACCCATCTCGCTTTTATCCCAGGCAACGCCTACTGAACCTATCACTTCGTCACCGGCATTGAACACCGGGGCGCTGGCACCAATCATGCTGCGGGTAAACTCACCGCTGGATTTGGCGTAGCCTTCATTGCGGATGGCCGCCATATTGGCGCGAAACGTATCCCAGCTGTCGCCTAATCCGGCATCAACAATTTCGTCCTGACGCCGGTTGTAAATACTGCGCAAGCGGTGCGCCGACAGATGAGCAAGAATGACTTTAGACATCGCCCCACGCAATAACGGGCGGCGTTGACCTCGGCCCATCAGATCGGCCGGACTGAAAGGCGCGAGTGATTCGCGCACACAAAGTACGGAGTTCTGAAACAGAGTACACAATAACGCGGAGTGGCCAGTGGAATCGCACAGTTCTTCAAGCACACCTTCTGACGCCTGTAACAATGGATCGGTATTGCGAATTTGCAGGTCGAGTTCAATAATTCGCGGGCCCAGAATATAGTAGCCGTTACCTACCGCACTAATTAGACCGGCACTGGCCATGGAGCGGATATAGCGATAGCCCGTGGAGCGGGACACCTCAAGCGCCGTTAAAATTTCATTGGTGGCCCACAGCGGGTTATCTTCGGTAAAGAGATCCAAAATACTGAGCATGCGGGTAAGACTGTTTGCACCGGCATCACGTTCCTGCTCACCTGTGTCGTTGATTTTGTCTTTACTCATTGGCTGTTCTTTTTTTGTCATTGTTATCATTTACCCCGTGTTCAGTGAGCTATAGTAACTCAAAGCCTCGCAGGCGTGCAAAATATCAACGCCATATTTACCCGCATCTGCTTACAACTTTAGTTTCACTGATGCGCCTGACCCTGCCCGGATAAATCCAGGGCAACCACCTTTCTGGTTGCCAGATTGACACACAGTTGCACCATCTGAATGTGCACCACAGGCGTCTCGTCGGGTGTGGTTAGCAAATGTTCAATACTCAGACTTTTAGGCTTGTGCTCCGTGATCCTTGAATAGGCCTGTAACGCCATACCAGGCAACACCGGATTGACCTCTGTATAACCCATTTCAGCAGCCATAAACCCATACTGGCGTTCCCGCCGCCAATCGGCGGTGAGTCCCAACTGATTCATAAACACCGTATTGGCCATGGCACAATGGCGTACCAGTATCTCCTGGCGTATGCCATGTTCATCGTCCATATCCAGGCTACTAACCCGCCCCAAAGGCGTAGGGGAAAAGTTAAACCCGGCGACTTCGCTAACCTGCGCGGGAAACTGAGTCCCCCTCGGTAATACACTCGCTGCGCTTTCTGCGCTGATTTCAGGCAATTGCTCACACCAAAAGGTGTAATCGATACCAGAGGCGGCTAACTCGCCGTTACAAAACAGTAAGTGAAGGGTGTATTGCTGCAAACGAACACTGCGCACTTCCACTAAATCCAGTACCCGCAATTCCCGGTAGTAGCGCACATTGAAGGTTTTTCCGGCGTGACCGGGCGGATACTCCACTGCATAACGGGCTTTAATGGCAAGACTTGCTTCCTGCAGAGTACGGGCGTAGAACCGCGTGTTCCAATGATCGTTATGATCGCACTCCCAGCGCTCTACGCGGGTATATAAAACGGTAATGCCGGTTTGTGGTTCCATTAACGACTCTCAATAAAAGCAACAACAGGGCTTATCCTCACTGATAAACCCTGTTGATTTCAAGCCGGAATTTAAAAGGAAGGTGAGCCGGCCGTCACGCCGCCGTCTACCGACAACACGGTTCCGGTAATAAAGCTGGCATCGTCAGACAGTAAAAACACAATCGCAGCTGCCACTTCTTCCGGACGGCCTTCACGACCAATGGGGTGGGCACGATGGATCTTTTCGATGTTTTCATCGGTGGCAAACATTACTTCCGTCATCGGCGTGCGGATCATGCCTGGCGCCACAACATTAGCGCGGATCCCCTGCGCCGACATTTCCAGCGCAATTCCTTTGGTTAATCCAATAACGCCGTGTTTAGACGCACAATAGGCCAGACGCTTAGGCACTGCCTCAAGCCCGGCGGCTGAAGACACATTAACGATTGCGCCATTCTTGCCCGCATCGGTGGCATAACGGCAATAGGACTGCGACACATTGAACGCGCCTTCGAGGTTTGCGTGCATGTTGCGATCCCAGGTTTCGCGTGTCGTATCCAAAATATCACCCACGCCGCGCACGCCGGCCGAATTGGCTACACCATCCACACTGCCAAAGGTCGCCACTACGTTAGCCACCAGTTTGTCCACTTTATCTTCGTCGGCGATATCCACGCCATAGGCCATGGCGCGGTCGCTGGCTGCGCCGAGTTCATCAATGGTTTTCTTCGCAGTGGCCTGCTCTAAATCAACCACCGCTACATTCGCGCCTTCCTGTAACAGGCGGGCAACGGTTGCTTTACCAATGCCTGAACCACCACCGGTGACAATATACGTTTTACCTTCTAACCCTTGCATAGGTTCTCCGTTTACATTTCTTAATTTGTTTACAGCGACGACACCAAATGGCCGCCATCTACCACAACCTCTGAGCCGGTCATAAACTGGCTCTCATCACTGGCCAGCAGCAACAACGGGCCGGTTAAATCGTCCAGCTGGCCCAACCGGCGCTGCGGTATACGTTTAATCAGGGCCTTACCGGCATCACTGGCAAAAAAGTCGCGGTTTAGATCGGTTTCGATGTAACCCGGGCAAAGGGCATTCACCCGAATACCATAGCGTGCCCATTCGAGCGCCAGGCTTTTCGACAATTGCACGACTGCGGCTTTGGCCGTGGCATAAGCAGATACATGACCCGCCACTCTGAGGCCTAAAATAGAAGCCACATTGATAATGCTACCGCCGCGCTGCTGAGCTACCAATGACTTCGCTGCCGCCTGAGCCACTCTGAACACACCGGTTAAATCGGTATCGAGCACCCATTGCCAGTCACTGATATCGGTGTCGATAGCCGCACCGTTATGAGTCACCCCGGCATTATTCACCACGATATCAAAGGTAGCACTATCAAAAGCCGCCTGCACACTACCAGCGTCGGTGATATCCAGCGCTATGGCATTCGCCTTACCGTCGGCCCCGCGTATTTCTTCGCATAGTGCTTCGAGTTTGTCTACCCGGCGAGCACCCACGGTAACGGCAGCGCCCGCCGCTGCCAGCTGTTTGGCAAAGTGCCAGCCGAGACCGGATGAAGCGCCGGTCACCAGCGCCGTTTTGCCGGTTAAATTTTTACCCTGAGACATAGCTTGCTCCTGCTTAATAAGACTTAGGCAGTTCGAGTACGCGCTCAGCAATAAACGACATGATCAGCTCGCGGGTAACCGGGGCAATACGCGGCAGCATGATTTCACGCAGATAGCGTTCTACATGGTATTCCTTGGCGTAACCAAAGCCACCATGGGTTCTTACCGCGCGGTCACAGGCATCAAAGGCAGCATCGGCTGCGAGGAACTTAGCCGAGTTTGCTTCGGCGCCACAGGACTTACCTTCGTCATATAAACGCGCGGCGTGCCAGACCATCAGATCTGCCGCTTCCAGGGCCATCCAGCTTTGTGCCAGTGGGTGCTGGATAGACTGGTTTTTACCAATCGGACGGCCAAACACCACCCGCTCACCCGCATACTGTACCGCTTTTTCCAGCGCCCGACGGCCAACCCCAATCGCTTCAGCAGCAACCAGCACGCGTTCCGGATTTAAGCTATCCAGCAGCAGTTTGAAGCCCTGACCTTCTTCGCCAATGCGGTCTTCTTCGGGCACTTCCAGGTTATCAATAAAGATAGAGTTAGAATTTACCGCGTTACGGCCCATTTTATCGATGGGTGTGACTTCGATACGGTCACGGTCGAAATCGGTATAGAACAGCGTCATGCCGTCGGTGGGCTTTTTACATTCTTCAATGGGCATGGTGCGGGTCAGCAGCAGTATCTTATCGGCTTGCTGAGCGGTAGACGTCCACACTTTCTGACCATTCACCAGATAACGGCCTTCTTTAAATACCGCCCGGGTAGTAATGTGCGTGGTATCCAGCCCTGCATCAGGCTCGGTAACGCCAAAACAGGCTTTATGCGTACCTTCCACCAACGGCGGGATGATGCGTGCTTTTTGTTCGTCGGTACCATGCTTGATCACAGGGTGCGGGCCAAACAGGTTAATGTGGATGGTAGAACAGGCCGACATGGCACCGGCAGAATTACCAATGGTCTGCATCAGCAATGATGCATCGGTTACGCCCAGACCAGCACCGCCGTATTCTTCCGGCATGGTAATACCCAGCCAGCCGGCTTCGGCCATGGCCGCATGGAACTCATGAGGAAACTCTTTTTTGTTTTCTTTTTCAAGCCAGAAATCGTCGTCAAACTTATCGCAAGTGCGGCGTACAGATTCGGCAATCTGGCGACGCTCTTCGGTATCTACGATGCCTGCTGGCAATTCACTCTTTTTCATAATGGATAATCCTGTTTTCAACGTGCCTTAAGAATTAAATAAACCGGACTTAAACAGCTTGCCAGGCAAGTTGTGTCCTACAATACGTTCTGCCAGTACCGCCGCATCTATAAGTTTGGCCAGGTCGATACCGGTTTCAATGCCCATGCGTTCGCACAGCATCACCAGCTCCTCGGTGGCTATATTGCCAGCTGCTGCTTTGTTGCCGGCAAACGGGCATCCGCCCATACCGCCCACTGAGCAATCGAAACGTGACACTCCCAGTTCCAGGCCCGCCATCGCATTGGCAATACCAAGGCCACGAGTGTCATGTAAATGCAGCGCCACCGGATAGTCAGGCCAGCGGGTGCGTACTGCATCCACTAAATTGCGTACCCGCAGCGGATCAGCTGCACCCACGGTATCGCACAAATAAATGCTGCTTGGCGGTGTGCCGTTTTCTTCGCAAATGGCAATCAGTTCAGAGGCACGCAACATCGCTTTGTCGACGGCAATTTCGCCCTCATAGTTACAGCCAAAAGCAGTGAATAAATACACCGGGCCACTGCCAATGCCGTTTTCAGAATACAGCTTGCGGAGCAGTCGCTGCGTATCAACCTGCTCTTCGGGCGTACGCCGGTTGTTCTTGCTTAAAAAGGTATCTGAAGCACTGCCGCTGGTCAGTGCAGGTAAATGAAAGCGGCTTTGCTGGGCATTAATAAAGCCCTTTTCGTTAAGCCACATACAGCTGTACAGCACATCTTCACGCAGGGTGAGTTGTGCTGAGATATCCAGCGCATCGGCCATTTGCGGCGCCGCTTTGGGACTCACAAACGACGCACAATCGATCTCCGGTACGCCGCAGTCAGCCAGCGCTTCAATCAGTTCAACTTTTTGCGCGGTAGCAATACCGGCCGGTTCTGACTGGAAGCCTTCGCGAGGACCTTCTTCAACAATGTGCACCTGGGTGGGTAATTCACTCATATTGTGCTCCTACTTTCCGGTCCATTCAGGGGGGCGTTTTTCGGCAAAGGCTGCCAGGCCTTCTTTAGCGTCTTCGGTAAGTGGCATCAGCCCTACCTGACCTTCCATAAAGGCAATGGATTGCTCAAAGGTCATGCCCTCGGCCGCGTGCAGTGCATACTTACCACGGCGAATCGCCGTAGGTGAGTTCTTCACAACCCGCTCGGCCAGCCAACTGACCTTGTCATCGAGTTCGTCCATGGGTACCACGTAGTTAATCAACCCAACAGCCAGCGCCTCATCGGCACTCAGCATATCGCCGGTCAGACACAACTCGGCAAACTTACGCGGCGGCAGCATCGACTGCATCAGTGCAGCCACCTGCATAGGGAACACGCCTACCTTGACTTCCGGCAGGCCAAACTTGGCTTCCGTGGCGGCGACAGCCATATCGCAAATCGCCAGCAAGCCCATACCCCCGGCTAAACAGAAACCATTAATACGGCCAATAATGGGTACCGTACAGGCTTTGGCGGTGCGCAGTAAGTCGGCATACAGCACATTAGGCTGAGCGTAATCAAACCCGAAAGTGCCAGCATTGGGGTTTAAATCGGCACCGGCACAAAAGGCCTTTTCACCGGTAGCACCAAGCACGATTAAACGCACCTCAGGGTTTTGTGAGGCGTCGCTGATCGCCTGCTTCAACGCCACAATTAAATCGTTATTCAGCGAGTTACGACGTTCCGGCCGGTTAATGGTCAGGTGCAGAATATTGTTGCTTAACTCATTGTGTAAAATGGCTTCAGAAGTTGACATTATCACCTCCTTTTAAGGCCAGAATTTCACGCGCCTCATCCGGCGTGGCCACTTCCAGCCCCATGCTTTCTACCATGGCTTTGGCAGCACGGACCTGTTCGGCATTACTTTTCGCCAGCTTGCCCTTGCCCAGCCATAAGGAATCTTCTAAGCCTACCCGTAAATGCCCGCCTAACTGCACCGACTGCATGGCAATGTTCATTTGCTGACGCCCCGCGCCCAGCACCGACCATTCGTAGTTATCGCCAAACAAGCGATCGGCGGTACGCTTCATGTGCATAATGTCTTCCGGGTGCTGGCCGATACCGCCCAGTATGCCGAATACGCTCTGAATAAGAACCGGCGCTTTGATTAAACCGCGCTCCACAAAGTGGGCACAGGTGTAGAGGTGGCCTATGTCGTAACATTCAATTTCAAACCGGGTCTGGTTATCGGCACACTTGGTGAGGATCATCTCGATATCTTCAAAGGTATTTTTGAAAATCCGGTGTTTAGAGCCTTCCAGATAATCCTCTTCCCAGTCATGCTTAAATTCTTTAAACCGTTTCAGCATGGGGAAAAGGCCAAAGTTCATGGAGCCCATATTGAGCGATGCGACTTCCGGCTGATAGTGCAGCGCTGGCGCGAGGCGTTCTTCGGTGGTCATAGTGGTGGCACCACCGGTAGTGATATTCAGCACGGCGTTACTGCGCGACTTAATCACCGGCAGGATATCGGTATAGGCTTCTACTGACTGATCGGGAAAGCCGGTCTGTGGGTCGCGCGCATGCAGGTGAATAATGGCCGCACCCGCTTCTGCGGCTTCTACTGCTGAGTCGGCGATTTCCTGTGGCGTTACCGGTAGATACGGCGACATTGACGGCGTATGAATAGAACCGGTAATGGCACAGGTAATAATCACTTTACGATTTTTCTTTGGCTTAACACTCATAAAAACTCTCTCCTAACATCTGGCCATTGCACGCTCTAACGCAGTGATAAAGCCACTTCCAGTAACGCGGCGCGATCTTGTGGGTGTGCGATCTCAGCCAGTGCGACAGCACGCTCATACACGGATTTATTGCGTAAATTGGCAATGCCATATTCGGTCACCACGGTTTCCACAAAGGTGCGTGATAGCGACACAATGTCACCGTCGAGTTTAGCGACTATGCGCGGCTTGCCGCTGTTGGTTTGTGAACGCAGGCCCAGAATAAACTGCCCGCCTTCTACCTGGCCGCCTACCGCAAAATCCACCAGTCCGCCCATGGCACCCGACTGTTTATTGCCAATGGTTTCGGCATTCACCTGACCGAGCAAATCTACCTCAAGGGCAGAATTCACCGAGTACACGGTTTTGCGTTCTACAAAGGCTTCCGGGGTGTGCGTGGTTAAGGCATCGGCTAACTCGATAGCCGGATTGTTATCGACCCATTCATACAGGGCTTTGGTACCAAAGATGTCGCCGATATGCCCTTTGGGGTTTTCCTCACAGGCGCAACCTGCTTCAATCAGCTCCATTACCGGATCGGTAAAGGTATTGATAAAATGCAGATCTTTACGACCCGCTTTAATCAGCGAGCGTGCGGCCGAGGCCGGTATACCACCCACCCCAAAGCTTAAAGTCGCGCCATCGGGGATAAGTTCGGCCACCTGACGACCGATCATGTCATCGATTTCTTCAATCTCCCGTGATGGGTACTCCAGCAACTCTTCCGGCGCATCCACCAGAATATCGAACTGCGAGGTATGCACCCTTGAATCCCCCAGCGTGCATGGCACGTTCGGGTTAACCTGACCTATTACCAGCCGGGCCTGTTCAATCATCGGTTTACTGGTAGTACAGGTGAGGCCTAAACTGTGATAACCCTCTTCGTCGGCTGGCGATACCTGCACCAGCGCCACATCCATGGGTACTTCGTTTAGGTACCGGGCAATCTGCGCGTAAGTTAACGGCAGATATTCAGCTTTTACATCACCGGCGGTTTTACGCAGCAACGTGCCCGGCATAAACCAGGTTTTAAAGCGGATTTTCTCTGCCACCGGCCCCATCAGAAATTTGTAGCCCGACAATAACATGCCGCTCACCACGGTGATTTCATTAAGGCTCCCGGCACGTTGCCATAAGGCACTGGTGAGCGCCCGCGGCTCGGCGCTTAAATGCGGAAAGCCAATCTGCATGCCATCTTCAACGGCTGCCAGAGCTTGTTCGGCGGTCATCCATTGGGGTGTTTTAGTAGATTCGGTCATTTTTAGTCCTTACAGCGCAGCCGACTTTGACTCAGCAACCGGCTCAGCCAGTACACCTTCGGCAATCAGGCGTTCAATATCACTGGCCGACAACACCTCACTGGCGATAGCACGGGAGTGTTCGCCGATACACGGGGCAGCAAAGTCCCGATGCGGGCGCTGGCCCTCAAACCGCCACGGCGGACGCACCAGGCGTAAGCCGTCGCGCTCGGGTTCATACATATCCAGGTGCTTCATTTGCGGATGATCCGGCAACTCTTTGGCTGAAAGTAACGGAGCATGGGGAACGTCCATTTCAACCAGTCGGTCATCCCAGTAAGCCTTGGTGCCCTTTATGAATGCTTCTTCAATGATAGGTCGCAGCTCAAAGTAGTGCTCCTTACGCTGCATATAGGTGGCAAAACGAGGATCGTCGAGTAGATCTTCCCGGTTCAACGCACGGGCGAAGTTTTGCCAGAATTTCTCAGAGCCCGATAAGTGAATGGCAAACGCACCGCCATCAGCGGTTTTCAAACTGAAACTTTGGGCCACCGGGTGGCGGGTTTCGCGGCTTGGCACGTTGCCGGTTTCAAACATTTGGGTCATGGCATCAATGGTGATGGTCGACATCGCTTCGAGTAATGATGTCTGTACCACTGTGCCTTTTTTACTAGGGTGTAACTCTCGGCCCAGCAGCGCCGACAAAATACCGATAACAAGCACCAGCCCGCCGGTGAGGTCGCCTACACAGGTACCGGCCAGCTGGGGTTTGTCGGCATCACTCATAATTGACAAAAAGCCACTCATGCTAAGGCCAATGGTGTCGTAGGCGGCGCGGTCCTGCCACGGACCGCCCTCACCAAAGCCAGACACTGAGGCATACACCATTTTAGGATTCAGTGCCTCAACGGCTTTGGGACCCAGCCCCAGCGCTTCCATCTTGCCCGGGCGGGTATTTTCTACCAGCACGTCAAACTTCGGGATTAAGGTTTTAATTAACTCAAGGCCTTCCGGTGACTTAAGATCCACCGCCAGGCTGCGTTTGCCCGCATTCATCTGCACAAAATAAGGATCCTGGGTGCCCTGACCGCGCCGGAAAGGATCGCCGCCACGGGCAAATTCAACCTTAACAACGTCTGCACCGAGCGCCGCCAGCATGGAACCGGCATAAGGGCCTGCGACATAATTACCAAAGTCCAGTACCCGAACGCCGCTTAGTGGTTTAGGTTGTGGTGATTCTGCTGTCATGATTATCCCTCGCTCGCTGTATCGTTAGCATCAACCGGCACAAAATACGGCAGTGCAAAGTCATCATCTTTTTTGATCACCTGGCATTTCAGTGGCATGCCTACTTTTAAGTCCACGTTCATGCCAGCCGGAATACCGCTAACCAGGCGCACGCCTTCTTCTAAATCCACCAGCGTGACGATGTAGGGAACGTCCTGCTCTAAGTGTGGATGCACCGGATGACGCACCACCGTGAAAGAATTGAGTGTTGCCTTGCCGGAGGCTTCTTTCCAGCCGGTGTTAAACGACCGGCATTTCGGGCAAATAGGTGATGGCGGATGGTGGGATGAGCCGCAATCGTTACAACTGTTTAAAAACAGCTTTCCTTTGGCCAGATGTTGCCAATAGGGTTGTTCAAGATACTGTTTTGCGGGTTTTATATTCATTATGCACGCCCCATAATCATCGAACTCGCCCCTCGCAGGGTCATAAATACGGTGTCAGCATCGACCTGATTGGACGACTCTCCACGCAGCTGTCTTACCCCTTCTGCAATAGAGTTCAGGCCATGGAAATACCCCTCTGAGAGTAATCCGCCATGGGTATTGACCGGCAGGGAGCCATCAAGGCCGTTCTGCCCGCTGATAAGAAAGTCGGCGGCTTCACCGCGGCCAATAAAACCAAAGTCTTCCAGGGCCAGCGGCACCATCATGGATGTCGCGTCGTAAACCATGGCGACATCAATATCTGACGGCTTCAATCCGGCGCGGCCAAACAGTACTTCTCCAGCCTCTGGTGGTGCCAGGCTGTAAGTATCCTTAGCGTAAAGGTACATAGGTACTGAACCTGGGAAGATGTACTGACTGGCAGAAAGCACGTCCACCGCTTTAGCGCTCATACTGCGCGCCCGCTCCTGAGAAACCAGCACAATTGCCATGGCGCCATCGGTTTCAAGGCAGTAATCAAAAATTCGCAGTGGTTCGCTAATAACCCGCGCTTGTTTGTAATCGTCGAGCGTTAGGGTGCGGTCTTTCATCAGCGCACGGGGGTTGTTGTTAGCATATTTACGCTGAGTAACGGCCACGGAGCCGAGCATTTCGGTAAAGCGCTCATCACTCAGGCCATAGTGACCTTTGTAGCTTTGCGCGTAGAGCGCATGGTGCTGGCCTGGTACCAGTAGACCAAAGGGGGCTGAATAAATATCACCGGGAGGCTCAGGCTGATGGCTGATTAAGGCGTCACCGTCTTCAGTTAGCACCCGCTCACCGCGCCCGAACCGAACACCCGACCGGGCATTTAACGCGCGATAGAACACTACGCAGGAAGCTAATCCGGCCTGAATCGCTGCCGAGGCCTGGGCGATAGCGCCACAACAGTTAACACCACCGAACTCGGTTTCACCATAGTATTTAAGGGAGGGCAGTCCAAGCGCATTTACAATGGCCGCCTCTGAGGTATTGTCCCAGGTGTAACGCACCAGTCCGTCAATATCATTCACTTCCAGCCCGGCATCATCCAATGCACTTAAAATCGCTTCGAGTGCGAGTTTTAACTCACTGCGTCCGGAGTTGGTTGAGAATTCGGTTTGCCCTATCCCAACAATACTTGTCTTCATCGAGTGGCCTCTTTGTTTATTTTGATATTGAACTAGCAACGTTCAGACCAATTTAACTATATCCCATATTATGAGATTTATAATAAAAAACAACCGAAGCTCACCAATCAATCGTTAATTTATTGTTTTTATTTAACAATTAATAAATACGCAGGCAGTATTCCAGCCGGAAAACCGGAAGGGATTGGCCAAAAGTTCAATAAAAACAGCCATAAATCATCAATAAATACCACTATTAAGTATTCATTTATTAGGGAAACAACCAGGTAAGCAGGGGAAATCGACTAACAATGTGTGTGGCGAGGACGCCATTGTGTAGTGCTGAAGGACAGTTAAATGTTAACAGGGCGGACAGTAAGCAGGACCACATTTCCTCAACGATAAACAACGTTACCTGTAAAGGAAATGTAGTTCTGTACGATATAAATTAAGCTTTAAGTGTTGTCTTTAACCACCTCTTTCAGGCGTTGAATGGCCGACACGGAAGTAGGCCAGCCCGCGTAGAACGCGAGGTGCGTGATCATTTCAGCCATCTCTTCCTGAGTAACACCATTTTCAATCGCTTTGGGGAAATGCACCGGCATTTGCTCTGTGCGGCCGAGTACGGTAAGCGCGGCACAGGTAATCAAACTGCGATCACGAGCCGACAATATATCGTTCCCCCACACTTCTTTATACAACACTTCGTCACTGAAGCCGGCAAGTCTTGGCGCTATATCGCCATATAATAGCTGGGCACCACTGGGCTTATCACTCATTTAAATTCTCCTGTATTAAAAATCAGAATGCAGTATGTACTGGTAAATCCGCTTTATTTTTACAATAATCGAAAAACAATATTTACAAATTTGATAACACTTTTACAAAGCATTAAACATGGCGTTCTTTTTGCACTAGCTTCTCAACGCAAGCTTAGTTGGGCGCAGTCAGATAAATTCTTTCTGCTTTATTTTTATCTCACTATTAGAAATTAATTATCTCTTATGACCAACATAACTGCCAGTTCATCCTATGTAAATCGCCCCGGCGAGAAGAAGCGTGACAATAACGGAGTAGGCGCTGTGGAAACCAACCCAATTATCGGTGAAGAAGAAGCAAACAATAAATGGACCAGAATGCAGGCGTTTACTGTATTTCTGTGTTTTATCCTGATGGCACTGGATGGTATTGACGTGCTGGTGGTTTCTTTTGCCGCACCGCTGCTAATCGAACAATGGGGCGTTTCTGATGCTGCCTTTGGCATGGTATTCAGTGCCGGCCTGGCCGGCATGACCCTGGGTTCTATGTTTTTGGCCCCCTTTGCCGATCGGTGGGGACGTAAACCTTTGCTGATGACTGCGACCATGGTAATTGCGATCACCATGCTCATCGCGCCGCTTGCACAAAATCTCACTCAATTGGTGGTTCTGCGACTGTTCACGGGAGTCGGTATCGGCTGTATTCTGGCTACAGCCACTTCCATGGGGTCTGAATTCTCACCGAAAAAATATGTCGCAGCAGGTGTGATGACTGTTATGTCAGGGTACCCGGCGGGCGCCATGGTAGCGGGTATGGTGGCTAACGATTTACTGGTTAACTACGGCTGGGAATCACTGTTTATTGTAGCGGGTTTGTTGTCGCTGTTGCTGTTCCCCGTGATGTATTTCCTGGCTCCGGAGTCTGTCCATTTTCTGCTTGAAAGACGTAAGGATGGCGACCTTGAACGAGCTAATAAACTGCTCAGAGCCCAGGGTCTGAAAGAACATGATGACTACCCGGAGCGCCCGGAAATATTCGTAAAAACGCCGGCGGTGCCTTTTATGCACCTGCTTAAAAAAGAGGTTCGAACCATTACCATTTTGTCATGGGTAAGTTTTATGGGCGCCTTTTTCACGGTTTATTTTCTGCTCAGCTGGATCCCTCGTATCGCCAGCATGACAGGTTATCCACTTGAGGTAGGCATTACCGGCAGTGCGCTGTTTAACGGTGGGGCAGTCATAGGTTTATTTATTGTAGGCTGGCTTACTGCTCGGTGGAACCTGGGTAAGGTGATTGCCTGCCTGTACGGCATCGCTACCATCCTGATGATAATGTTTGCCGAGTGGAATACGCCAGTCATCATGTATTACACGCTGCTGTTTGGTATTGGTTTCTTCCAGCAAAGTGGTAACGGCGCACTGTATGCCACCGTGGCACAAGTTTATCCCACCAACATTCGTACAACGGGTATTGGCTGGGCAATTGGTATGGGCCGTTTTGGCGCTGTGCTCGGTCCCGCTGCGGGTGGATTTGCTTTAACCAGCGGTATGAGCGTTGCCTGGATGTTTGTACTGTTCAGTCTGCCTCTGTTAGTCACAGCCCTGTGTGCCTGGACAATCGGTGTACGCTATTTCACAAAACCAGCCGGTGAGGAAGTGAAGGCGTAATATCCCAGCATTCCTAAACTGCTCGCCTGCCCGACGCTGTGTCTTTTTAGAAAACACAGCGTCATCTTTATAGACAACACTTCTTCTTTAAGCTAAAACAGTACGCATCAAAACTCACCCGATCTATCAGGCCACTGTGTTTTTATCGGCCTGATGCTAAAGTTGAAGGTGAAGCTTTATCCCTTACAAATTTTATATGGACATAAAATGATGCTCATACGTCAGTCGAGTAAACTCTGCGCCTTATTGGCAATTACCCTGCTTACACTCATTGGTTGTAAGGCGACACCGCAGGATAATATGACAGCCAAAGCACAAGAGTTTACTCTAAGCGAAGCACGTTACGGACATTCCGTTGCCAACGACGGCGAGAAAATCTATGTATTCGGCGGTACAACCAGCAGTGGCTTTTCCGGCGATATCGAGATTATTGATCCGCAAACCAAAACATCGCAGTTACTCAAAAACAAACTGCTCCCAAGACGCTATTTCAGCGCCGTATGGGACGGCAAAGAGTCGGTTTATATTATTGGCGGCATGAGTCTGGAGGGCAGACGTCCCTACCTGCAATCGGCCGTTGAAGTGTTTAACACCCGTACCCACGAAGTCACTCAGGCCCCCTCGCATACCCGAGCAACCCGAATGAACACCGCAGTGTATTTAGACGACAAGATTTATGTGTTCGGCGGCAGCACTGCCAGCACCGGCCTGCGCAAGGGACTTAAACATGTCGCGTGGGTGAGTGTGTATGACACCAGGACACAACAGTGGACAGAGTCAGACGATATGCCGGTGGCTTTTGCCACCGAGGCTGTTATTTATAATAACGCTATTTATTTAGCCGGTGGTTTTAACGGCAGAAAACAGTTCGATACCTTTTACGAGTTTACACCCGGCTCATCACAATGGCGCGAACTCACTTCCTTGCCGGTTGAAACTAGCGCCCACTCTTTGACGGTTATCAATAATCATCTCTACACGTTTGGCAATTACGACGAGCTCGGGCAAACCCTGCGGTATAACTTTGATACCGGACTTTGGAGCAACGCGAATCTTTCTCTGGCTCCGCGCCGCCACACTGCAAGTACTACCCTGGGTAACGACATTTACGTTATCGGCGGGACGGCAGGTCGCAGCGACCTATACATTGACAGCGTGCAGGTTTTTACCTTCTGAGAAGGGGCTAAGCGCCCCTTTTATGCAAACCAATGACGGGTTCGGTTGGCAAACCATACTAACGACAGCATTACCGGCACTTCTACCAATACGCCCACCACGGTAGCCAGTGCTGCACCGGAATGCAGCCCAAATAACGAAATAGCTACTGCAACAGCCAGCTCAAAGAAGTTTGACGTGCCAATCATGCACGCCGGAGCAGCCACGTTATGGGGCAGCTTAAGCTGCTTAGCAATAAAATAAGCAATGGCAAAAATACCGTAGGTCTGAATCAGCAGCGGGATAGCAATTAACACAATCGCCTGCGGCTTATCCAGAATAGTTTCTGACTGAAAGCCAAACAGCAACACCACTGTAGCCAGTAATCCAATGATTGACCACGGTTTCATGGTGGCCAGAAACTGGTTCAGGCGGGAGTGGTCATCGCCCTTATCGAGCTTTTTACGGGTTATGGCGCCAGCCACCAGCGGGATTAATACGTACAACACCACCGACAAGAATAAGGTATCCCAGGGTACGGTGATATCAGTAACGCCAAGCAACATACCGGCGATAGGTGCGAAAGCAAAAATCATAATAATATCGTTAATCGACACCTGTACAAGGGTATAGTTAGCATCCCCTTTGGTGAGCTGACTCCACACAAACACCATGGCGGTACAGGGCGCTACGCCTAATAAAATCATCCCGGCGATATATTCGGTTGCCGTTTGCGGGTCGACCCAGTCGGCAAACAGGCCTTTAAAGAATAACCAGCCCAGCAACGCCATGGTAAAGGGTTTAACCAGCCAGTTAATGATCAGGGTTAACGCCAGTCCTTTAGGCTTTTTGCCCACGTCTTTTAACGAGGAAAAATCAATCTGCACCATCATCGGGTAGATCATCAGCCAGATAAGCACCGCAATAACCAGGTTAACGTGAGCATACTCAATACTGGCTATGGCCGCGAACATGTCCGGTGCCAGGCTACCCAGCGAAATGCCGCCGATAATAGCGAGCCCGACCCAAACTGATAAATAACGTTCAAATAATCCCATTACCTGACTCCTTAAATAGACCGCTGATTAACCCGTTCACTGAGCTTTTCTGCCGACTCCACCCGCTCTGAATAGCGGTCGACAAAATAATCCTTGTTGCTGCGCAGCAGCAGGGTGAATTTCATCAGTTCTTCCATCACATCCACAATGCGATTGTAGTAAGGCGAAGGCTTCATTCTGTCGTTATCGTCAAACTCCATAAAGGCCTTGGCCACACTCGACTGGTTAGGAATGGTCACCATCCGCATCCAACGTCCGAGTACCCGCAGCTGATTGACTACATTAAACGACTGCGAACCACCGCATACCTGCATCACCGCCAGGGTTTTGCCCTGAGTGGGCCGTACGCTGCCCACACTTAAGGGCACCCAGTCAATCTGACTTTTGAAAATGCTGGTCATGGAGCCGTGCCGTTCAGGTGAACACCACACCTGCCCTTCCGACCACATCATCAGATCGCGTAACTCCTGCACCTTGGGATGATTTTCGTCTTCGGTATCGGTTTGCGGCAATCCTTCAGGATTAAATATTCTTACCTCTGCGCCCATACGGCTTAGCAGCCGCGCGCACTCTTCCACCACCAGCCGGCTGAAAGAGCGTTTACGGAGTGAACCGTAAAGCAGCAGAATACGTGGCGCGTGGGGCAGAGCTACAGGCTGAATTTGCTCAAACGTAGATAGCTGGAACTGCTCTTCATCGATATTTGGCAGTGAATTATCGACCATCATTGTGCTCCCAGCGCAATCAGTTCAGCGCGCAAGTCCTGTTGGGTTAATGACTTCCCAGCTATTGGAATAAGCTGTTTTACCCGTTCACTGATCTCGGCAATACAGGCTCTGAACCCGGCCGCTTTTTCTGCTTCGGTGCCTTCAATTTTCGACGGATCGGCCAACCCCCAGTGTACCTTTACCGATTGCCCGAACCACACTGGACAGGTTTCACCCGCCGCCGAGTCACACACGGTTACCACCACATCCGGCGCAAAGGCTTCAAACTCATCCCACGACTGACTGGTGAGCCCTTGCGCACTGATGCCCGCTTCGTTGAGATACTGAATTGACAACGGATGCACCACACCGGATGGCTGACTACCGGCACTGCGGGCAATAATAGTACCGCCACCAAGATGATTGGTGATGGCTTCAGATAAAATACTGCGACAACGGTTATGCGTGCAGATATAGAGAATTTTCATGACGAACCTTTTCTTAATGCGTGGTTACTGGCAGCCCGGCCCTTGCTGCCGGTACTGATGAAGTTTATCGATGGCGGAACTAAAATATGACTGATTGTTATCCGCTGCGAGGCGGATGACATCCAGCGCCCAGCCAGGCAAGTCCTGGTGCAGCCGGTAATACACCCATTTACCGCGCCGTTCATCCTGCAAAATACCGCAGCGCCGTAGCTCGGCCAGATGACGGGATACCTTGGGCTGGTCGAGCTCAAGTGCGGCAATGAGATCGCACACACAGGCTTCCTCAAAATGGCTTATCAGCAACACCGACTGTAACCGGGTGTTATCCGACAGGCATTTGAAAAGTGGTAATGGCATCATTTAATACATACCTTAAATCACATATGTAAAATATCATATATGTGTTATTCCATATGTCAAACACAAAAAAACGGTAACAAGCCATTGCCTGTTACCGCTTTCACGATGTTTTGTGGGATAGTTTATTTAGAACGAATAGCCCGCTCTTACCCCGAAGGTGCGCGGTGGCTTAAAAGAGGCCGCTCTGCGGGTAGGCCCGAAGATCACGTTGGTAACCTGTACCTCGTCTTCAACGTTGTCAACAAAGGCACGAACAAACCAATCCTGACTGGGTGCCCGGTAGGTCAGACTCAGATTGGTACGGCTATGGGAGTCCTGCGGGAACAAACTGCCACCGCCCACATCCACCAGCACATAATCATCGGAGTATTTACTGCGCACCGCCGCCTCAATGATCCCGCCATCACTTAAGTCGAAGAAGTGGGTGTAACCCACCGTGGCGGTAAATTTAGGCGAAAAACTTAACTCTTTGCCGGAAAAATCACGGTTGGGTGATGAGTAATCATCAAACTGAGCATCGATATACGTGGCGTTTAACTCAAGCGAGCTGTTCTCGGTGAGCAGGGTAGACGACTCAAACTCAATCCCATGAGCGCTCGAAGATGCCGCGTTTGTGGTAATGGTACAAGAAGTGGTTCCCGGCCCAAGACAGTCATTCTGAATCGCCGACATTTGCATGTCGTCGTATTCATAATAGAACGCAGCGATGGAGTACTTTAAGTCGTTATCCAGCAAAAAGCCCTTAGCACCAACCTCATAGCTGATTATTTCTTCCGGATCGTAGTACAACGCATCGGCCGTAAAGCCACAGTTTGCCTGCGTACCAACCTCACAGCCATCAATAAAGCCGCCCGCCTTATAACCGGTAGCCACCGTTGCATAAAGCATATTACGTTCGGCAAAATCGTAGTCGAGACCTAATCGCCAGGTGGTCTTGCTAAAGCTGCTGCTTGCTTCATAAGCCGAGCGCGGGCCGGTTTCGTTGATACAGTCAAACTCTGAACAAAATACCTGGAACGCACCGGTTCGCTCTTTATCATCCTGGGTATAGCGAATACCCGCTGTGGCACGCAAGGTGTCCGTGAGTTCGTAGGTGCCCTGGCTGAACAGCGCCCAGGAATCGTTTTCCAGCGGATCAGCATTCCACCAGATAGTTGTGCCTGGCGGATTATTGCCGTCGGTGTTGGGCGTTAAGGTCAGCTTAAGATTATTGGAGATATCTTCGCTTAAATAGTATGCCCCCGCCTGGAACAATAACGGCCCCTGATTGGTCGAGAAACGAAGTTCATGGGACTGCTGCTCAGTTTCGCCCACCCATGAAATGCGGAAAACCCGGTCTCCGTCATCATCCGGGCGCGGCTCATCTTCAGCACGGTCTAATTTTCGGTAGGCAGCAATATAGGTCAGATCCCATTCGCCCAGTTGCTGACGCAGTTCGGCATTTAAGCTCACCACGCTGTTATCGCGCTCGATGTCCCAGTTAACCGGATAGTTAACGCTCAGGATCTCGTCAGTATCCCAGTTATTCTGCACGGCATCTTCGCCGGCGGCAGGGTAAGCTTCGTAAAAATGGTTGGAGGGCACATATTCCACGTAGTTACCGCCGATGTCTGAATACTCTGCGCGTACCAGCAGCTCACCGGTGTCCCAGGTCTTCAGGCCCTGCAGCCGAAACGACATGTTTTCTTTAAACGGCGACAGATCGGCGGTCACATTGGGGCCTTCTTCCAGATAGTTATCCCGGGTGTCATAATTAAATCCAGCGCGAATAGCGAAATCGTCGGTAACTTCTGTGTTGTAGATTAATGTGCCCTGTAAGGTACCGTAATTACCAATACCAATGTTAGCTGAGCCCTCGGTATCAAATACCGGACGATTGGTGATCACATTCACAGCACCTGCCGTAGTGTTACGACCAAACAACGTGCCCTGAGGCCCGCGAAGTACCTCGATGCGGTTGATATCATAAAACGATACATCCAGGCCATTTGGCCGGGCAATGTAAACATCATCAATCAGGAAACCGGCAGCCGGATCGCCACGTTCGGTAAAGTCTGAGTTGGTAATACCACGCAGGTTAACCTGCACACCACCGCCCCATGATACCATTTGCAGGTTTGGCGCAAAATCGCCGAGTTTGGTGGGGTCGGTGATACCTTGCTCAACAATTTTTTGCTCACCCACTACGGTAAGTGCAATGGGTGTTTCCGATTCGACCGAGGCTACCCGGTTAGCGGTAACCAGTATTACTTCATGCTCAATTTTCTTCTTGGTCTCGCCTTCCTCGCCAGTTGCCTCTTGTTGTGCAACGGCGGGTAATGCCAGCGCTATACTGCAACCTATCAGCGTACCGGAAATGGCCCGGGACAACCGCGAAAGGGTGTAAGGGAAATTTATCGTTTTCATGTGCTCTCCTCAGTTTTAAGACGCTTTCGACTACTCAGCCGGTAAGCAAGCAATTCTTTTGGTGACCCACACCGTTATTACCTGCTTGGTACGCCTTTTTTTAATGCGGATAGTGATATCAACCCTGGTGACGCGTTCTTGCTGGTCGGCATCTTTGTGATCCTCTATCCTCCGGCAAGGACTCTGTACGGCCCGAACTACCAGACTCCTTGCCTGCCAGCTATTCCAATATCTATGCCCTATTTACAAATCACTTACATTACGATTCAAGCAAAGCGTAAGAAGAGCTCATAAGATATTGTTTTAACTGAATTTTAAATGTAAAAAATATTGGATACTTTTGTTAAATGAGGGGAGCAAATTAAACCTAAAGTCTATTAAACAAAAGTATAATGTCATTCCGAAAGGCATTCTGTTGTTGGCAAACACAGCATCTATTAGGCTATTGAATTTATTGATATTCATATAATCAATACCAGGAATGGTAAAGCGCGGCGGTGGCTGAGGTTATGACATTCTGCTGCGAATTTCCTTGATCGCCACATCTACCTGACGAATAGACTTATTCCAAAATATCAATGCAGAGTTTCTTGAATGTAAAATTCAACCTATGCAGACTCATCGTCAATTTGTTAATACTTATGTTGTGGAGATCCGCGTGTTTGAACCTTTTCCGGGAAATTATGTTTGGAATTTGCAGGTAAATCTCGCCATGATTTGTGGCGGTAATCATGGTGAAATAGATGAGGCATGTCGACCTATCATCGAAGCGGCAGCTAAAGGTGAAGATGCTGGAACTGCCCTATTGTTTGACAGCTGGATAGCCGTTGCAGAACAAGTGGAGAGGAATGCCATTGCAGATGAGGCGCAGGGCTACCTTCTGTCCGCAGGCGCCAAATACGCCCGCGCTGCTGGCTACTACTTGTCTGCAGAACGCATGCAATCACGCGATTATGCACCACGCTGGGAAGCCTATGACAAAGGATTAGCTCTGTATAAAAAACACGTGGAATGCAGCGGATTGCATGTTGACTTTATAGATATACCTTTTGGTGAGAGTAGCTATCCTGCGATTTTTGTTCATGATGGTAGTGGTATTAAGCGACCGGCTTTAGTTTCTTGTAATGGCCTGGACTCGATGAAAGAACAGGTAAATATGGCTGGTCATGGAAAGGTCAACCTGGAGCGGGGGATGTATACATTATTTGTTGATCAGCCAGGTACCGGTGAAGCATTAAGGAAACGTAACCTTGCCGCTATTTATGATACCGAACGCTGGGCAACGCCTGCTTATGAGTATTTGGCCAGTCGTGCTGATGTCGACGAGAACAAAATTGGTATTTTTGGTTTATCTTTAGGTGGCTACTATGCACCTCGTGCCGCAGCAAATGAACCGCGATTCGCTTTGTGTGCCGTAATGGGTGCAAATCATTTGTGGGGGCAGCGACAACAGGAGCGCCTCGACAACGAAGGTGAGAATCCTGTTCCCCATTACTGGGATCATGTGTTGTGGGTCTGGGGGAAAGATAACATGGACGATTTCATGGCTTACATGCCAAACGTAACCCTTGATGGCCAAATTGAAAAGATAACAATGCCTTTTCTGATCACGCATGGTGAGGGAGATCGTCAGATTCCGGTTAGTAATGCTTATCGTTCATATGAGCAAGCCACAAAGAGCAAGAAACGCCACTTGCGGGTATTTACCAAAACCGACTTTGAAGTTGAACATTGCGGTGCAGATAATGGTACGGGGATGCGTGACTACATTGCTGATTGGTGCGCAGCGACGTTTAATGAAATGCGCTAAAAGCAAGTGCCTCTGGTAAGTTGAGAACTGGAGGTACCCTTTGAGCCCTTAGTAAGCAAAGTTCTTATAAATCACAACGAGTATCGCTAAACCCGTTTACTTTATAAGCGTTACTCAGGAGCGCCGCCAAGACTAATACACGTCCAGGCACAGACAAACGGGAGTGCTATTTTATAACCCATCAGGTACAGGATTACCGGTTTCACATATCACAGCATTTCCTTATCAGAGACCTCGGATAGCATGTCATCGCTGACAGTATTCACAAAACAACATTGAATTACCATTAATTATCGGTTGTGCAAATAAAGCCTATCTATGTAAACAATTTGTTCGGATTGGTTAACTAAGTAAACTGAAGATAAATAAAACGTTGTAAGAGTAAGTTGGATATGAAGATTGTTGGTCTCGATCAGTTAGTCTTTGGTGTGGATGATGTACAAGCATGTTGTCAGTATCTGACAGATTATGGTTTGACTCCCGGAAATATAACAACGTCCGGGGGGGAGTTTTATGGTCTCGATCAGACATCAATAGCCATAAAACATCGTCTTGACGGCTCACTTCCCGTTCCATTAGAAACAGGCTCCATGCTGAGAGAAACGGTATATGGAGTTGCTGATCACAATACTCTGGCGGCAATAGAGTCTGAGCTCAATAAAGATCGCGAAGTACTGAAAATGTCAGATGGAAGCCTCAAATGTTTTGACGATTCCGGTTTTGCGCTGCGATTTCAGTTAACCTGCCGAAAACCTTTTAAAGCAAAACAGGAAACTATTAATTCTCCTGGCTCTCACGTGGGCAGGCCGATCAATCAAATTGGTGCACATACTGACTATAAAATTACCCCGAGCACCTTGTCTCACGTCGTGTATTTCGTACCTGATCTGGCCAAGGCTGAAGCATTCTATACCGAGCGCCTGGGCTTTATTGTCGTAGATCGTTTTACCGACCTTGGCCCTTTTCTTAGACCTCAGGGAACTCATGACCATCACACACTGTTCATGATCGAAACTCCCTCTCATATGCAAGGCTGTGAACATTTTACTTTTCATGTTGCCGGCCCAAATGAACTTCTGTTAGCTGGCAAGCGATTTCAGGATAAAGGCTACGAAAGTTTCTGGGGACCTGGTCGTCATATCTTAGGCTCGAATTACTTTTGGTATTTCAACAGTCCAATGGGTGTCCATGTTGAATATGACGCGGATATGGACTTACATGACGACACCTGGCAGGCGCGTGAATTACTCTCTAGCGCTGATACATCGCAGATCTTCAATTTTACCCTCACGGCAAATTGGCAACCAGGAGCAGATCCACACTAATGAAAAACAGCATCAACCTGGGCAAATTGACAGATATCGCACTCGGCAATAGTAAAGGATACCGATATTTTAGCCTCACAAAAGATGACATATTTGTTATCAGGAAGGGGCATCGAAGTGTCGTCTCATACGCAAACTCATGCCCGCATAAAGGCTACGAATCGACCAGTATGGCATGGAAAAAGGATAGCTATCTCGACGGTGAAAAGAGATTCATCCGTTGTGCATCTCACGGTGCATTATTCAGGATCGATGATGGAGTATGCGTTCAAGGGCCTTGTGCAGGGGCAAGATTAACGGCACAGCATTGTTGGCTCAACAGCCAAGACGACATGATATGGCAACCACAACCGTTATCAGAGGCATAATAAATGACCAGTACAATTCGTCGAGTGTTAATTATTGGTGGTGGTTTTACAGGCACTTCTGCAGCCATCCTTTTAAAAAAGCAGGGCCTGACGGTAGATTTAGTTGAGTTGGATCCTAATTGGCGCACCGATGGAGCAGGTATTACCGTAAGCGGTCCCTCACTGAGAGCAATAGAACAAATCGGCATACTAGAAGAGTTCAGGCTACAAGGTGCATTAACCAATAATGTCGATATGTATACAGCTGATGGACAGTATTTACGACAAATACCCACACCACCTGTTCCGGGCAGCAGCATTAGTGGTGGCGGTGGCATTATGCGCCCGGTATTGGCAGGAATACTTAACAAGGCGACAGTAGCAGCCGGCGTCAACACTAGACTCGGTCTGACCTATGAATCCATCGAACAGAATGAACAGGGAGTATCTGTCACCTTCACCGATGGAACTCATTCTGAATATGATGCAGTTTTAGCCTGTGATGGAGTCAATTCGCAAACCCGGCAACAGTTTTTCCCCAACGCTGCGAATCCCAGCTATACCGGTCAGGTTGTGTGGCGGGCTGTCCTTGAGCGCGATGGCTTACCTCGGCCTGCAATGTTTTTTGGTCCAAACGGGAAATTGGGTTTTACGCCGGTCTCTGATACAAAAATGTATCTTCACTATACCGAAGAAACCCCGACCAAGAAACGCGTGCCGAAAGAGCAACGAATTGACTACCTTAAAGAACTCATTGCGCCATTTTCAGCCCCCGCTGTTGAAAAGGTAAAGAAAGATTTAAACGAAGACTCACACGTGTTGGCACGTTTTCTTGAGGGCATGATTGTCGAACGTCCGTGGTCTAACAACCGTATCCTATTAATGGGCGACGCTGTCCATGCTACAACCCCACATTTAGCTTCAGGCGCAGGGATGGGTCATGAAGATGCCGTTGTCATAGCCGAAGAAATCGCCAACGGTGGAACAGTGCAGGAAATTTTTAAACGCTTTGAAGATCGTCGATGGGCGCGTTGCAGTCTGATTGTAAACCAGTCCCGACGACTGGGAGAGATAGAGCGGCTTGGTGGCTCAAAAATAGAGCATATACAAATTATGGCGCTAAGTATGTCAGCACTAATGGCCCCCATTTAACATGCAGAGTATCGACAAACTATTTAATCTGACCGGCAGGCATGCACTCATTACTGGGGCCGGCGGCGGTATCGGTTTAGCTATCGCAAATTGTTATGTGAACGCCGGGGCAAAGGTAACATTAAGTGATGTATCTGAAGTGCGCTTACAAGCAGCAATATCAAAAATGTCAGGCAAGCAGGTGTCAGTTCACGCATGCAACCTTTCAAAGTCAACGCAAGTCAACCAATTGTGCCAATACGTTAGCAACGAGAGCATAGATATTTTGGTATGTTGTGCGGGCATGGAAGGACACCTAGGACCAATGGCGCAATGCGATGACGATCAGTGGCAAACCCTAATGAAAGTTAATTTAGTTGCAGCACAGAAACTATCCGCCGCTGTGGTACCCCATATGATGAAACAACAATGGGGGCGCTTAATCTATGTTGCCAGTATAGCCGGCCTGCGTGGTAACTCGGCGCTCGGTCTTTATGGCGTGGCTAAGGCCGGATTAATTCAGTTAGCGAGAAACTATGCGGTGCAATGCGGCCCATACGGAATCACTGCCAACACCATTGCTCCAGGGCTTATAGATACGCCTTTTTCTAAAGGGCTTCAGGCTAACACTGAGTTTATGAATAAACGTTTACAGATGACCCCGCTTCGGCGGTTAGGAAATGCTGATGAAGTCGCATCAGGCGCTCTGTTTCTGGCAACTCCTGCGGGCGGATTCACCACTGGCCACACGCTGGTGATTGATGGCGGAACGCTGATAAGCGACGGTAATTAGTTCGAACTCACAGTGATATCTTAATTACCTTGCCTGATTGTTACTAAGTTGTTACAACTACTAATATTAAGCATTAAAATATAGTCGTGTAGAAGGCAGAACGGTGTGCGATTGAATCGATTAGATCTAAATCTTTTGGTGGCGCTTGATGCGCTATTAACTGAACGAAGTATCACAGTAGCCGCAGAGCGTATTTTTTTAAGTCAGCCTGCTACCAGTGGCGCTTTGGCAAGACTCCGCGACTACTTCGATGATGCATTGCTGGTAAGAGTTGGCTCGAAAATGCAACCGACCCCATTAGGAGAATCTCTTGCTGAACCGGTTCACAATATCCTTATGCAAATCCAGGCCACGGTGGAGCGTGGGCTTGAATTTGAACCGGCCAATTGTGAGCGAAAGTTTAAATTCTATGTCGGTGATTATGCTGCGACCATTTTTATGAGTCATTTGGCACAGCGGGTAAGAAAAGAAGCTCCAGGTATTAAAATGGAATTCTTTATGCCAACTAACAAGCCGGGTGAAGAACTGGAAAGGGGGCATATTGACTTCATGCTTCTACCTGAAGTGACATTGCATGAGGATCATCCGGTTAGATCATTATTTACAGAGCAGTTTGTTTGTTTGGCATGTCAACAAAACGACGCTGTAAACGAACAAATGAGCGTAGAAACATTTATGGAACTGGGACATGTCAGCGTACAATTTGGTAGCCACCGGGTACCTGGCCAGGATCAATTATTATTGAAGTCAGAGCATGGACTGGCGCCGCGTATTGAGATCATAACATCCACTTTTAATTCGATTCCGCAGTTTCTTGTTGGTACACCGCGTATCGCCACCGTATACAGCCATTTAGCTGAGCATTGGAAGAAATTTCTGCCGCTAAAAACAGTTCCTGTACCGGTTCCTTTGCCTAATGTGGCATGGGGGCTTCAATGGCATAAATACCGTGATCTCGACCCAGCTTTAAAGTGGCTCAAAGAGCAAGCCGTCATCACTGCCCAATCCCATTTTGGTGACACCATCAGCAACACCACAAAGGCAAACTAATTTTGCTTTACATTGATTTAACGAATAGCCCACCTCTGTTTTATCAAATAGGTCTGATGTTGGCTGATTGATAAAATACAGATGATTATTTTATATCTGTTTAAGCCCAACATACTGAGACATAACTTCACTATCGCAAAAATGTTGCTTGCATGATCCCTATATAGGGAGTTGGCTGTGGATAAAAGTAGCCCGTTCGCTGTCGGAATAAATGACTAAATTTACGTTCCCCTATTTAGTAGTAAGGCGCTATTACTCAGCGAACAAAAATTACCTAAATACACGGGATGTTTGATTCCAAAGGCAGCCTTTTTAAGTTTGCCTGAAATTACACTATATCCCACTGATTAGCGTTCTTTTTTAACAGGATGAATGATGAAACTCGCCACATTAAAAAATGGAACAAGGGACGGCCGGCTTGTCGTCGTTTCAAAAGACTTAACCCAATGTGTCAGCGTGCCACTCATAGCTGCGACCCTTATTGAAGCACTGGAAAACTGGACATATTGTGAACTACCATTGCAAAAATGCTATCAGGCACTGAATAACGGAGACATACCATCCGAGCGCTTTGATCCCAACAATGCGATGGCACCTTTGCCTCGTTCTCACCAGTTTATTGATGCATCAGCGTTCCTTAATCATGGCGACATCATGGAAAAGGCATTTAATCTGGATGTAAAAAAAGACCCCGATGTTCCTATATTGATACAACGGCAAAGCGATGATTTTATGGGGCCGTGTGAAGATTATATTTTCCCCAGTGAAAAAGATCATGCAGACTTTGAAGGCGAATTTGCGGTCATTACAAGTGATATTCCTATGCAAGCCGCTCCAGAAGAAACTCATAAGCAAATCAGACTAATTACCATTTTGAACGACATGAGTATGCGCAAGTATCTTTTCCGCGAATTGCAAATGGGGTTTGGTTTTATTCTCGCTAAGCCAGCCACGGTTTTTGCACCGGTGGCAGTTACACCTGATGAGCTGGGTGAAGCCTGGCAAGATGGACGTATTCAACTGAATATGGAAGTGAAACGCAATGGGGAATGGTTTGGGCACCCAAACGGTTCAGAAATGGACTTTAGTTTTGCTGAGATACTCAGCCATATTGCCTACAACCGAAATATCAAGGCCGGCATGATACTGGGCTCGGGAACAGTTTCAAATAAGAACTGGCGAGAAGTTGGCTCTGCTTGCCTGGCTGAACGGCGAGCACTGGATATTATTGAGTATGGAGAAACAAGAACTGACTTTCTTACCTTTGGAGAGACATTGCGTTTCGAGGTCTTTGATCAGCATAAGCAGTCGATTTTTGGGGCAATTGAACACAGGATGGTGTCCTCTTAAATAATAACCATGGAGGAAAAAAGCAGTTCTCCTCCATGGTTACCGCATTGCCTACGAGGATGTTTTCACCGTAAAGTATGCACCGATAGCAGTCACTCCAGACACCATCGCGAAAATAACAAACGCATTTATAAAGTTATCCGCACCAACAAATGTAAGTACTAATGAGAACGCCAGCGTCGATATAAACTGTCCGACGGCGAAGGTTGACTGCCACATTCCTGTACCACGCCCTCTCACCATAAAATTCAGTCCTGAAACTGCCCAGGTAAGCATGGTAGGTAACATCATGCCCGCACCAAATTGATTGATAAACCCGAAAGTGACCAACATTTCTGGCACTGTAGCTTGTGACATTCCCAGAAAGCCAATTGCAATGACAATGAACTCAAGCGTAATAAGGTTTCGAAGAGACAACCTGGTATTGACATAACGGTAACAAATGGCTCCAGCAGGCACGCCTATACTTGCAATGGATAACATTACACCTGCTTTTGCCGGATCATCAACAGCAAACAATTGTAGGGCCGAACTTAACTGGAAAGGCAACACATAAAACAGCATACCGCCAATCAACGTGAAACTGCACACTCTTAGCATATACAGCCAGGGAAACTCTGTACCGCTGTCCGCCCTTGCACTAGCTGGTTCTGCGCCGCGTTCGGCCTGAGTGTCAGTAGCAATTTCCCAGGTAAAAAGAATAACGCCTACAACCATTAGTAATGCCACACTGTAGATTGCAAAGGGTCCTTTCCAACCAAAGGTCGCCCCCAGAAAACCGGCTATCGGGAACAATAGTAACGAACTCAAAGACGCTAAAGCGGCCTGGCTTCCCAGCCACTTATCGCGCTGAGCGCCGCTGAAATAGTCACCAATCAGAGTAGTACTACAAGTAATTAGAATTGCTTCACAAATTCCCACGCCAACACGTGAAACAAATATCGGCCAATAACTGTTAAGGAACAGCGGAGCTATTCCGAAGGCAGCATAAATAGTAATTGAGCCTATTAACAAACGGCGCCGCCCCAACCTGTCGGCTAACCACCCCGCAAACGGTGCACCAACAGCAATGCATAGCGCGGGCAATGAGATAAGCATCGGGACCAGGTACTTTGCGCCACTTATATGGCCAAATGCTACCATGAGTTTGGGCATAATGGGCGCGAGCAATACCGCCCCCATTACGGTAAGTGTAATTGGTAAAATCAGTACAATACCCTGCACAGTGCCCGCTGAGCGAATTGAGCTCATCATTTTTCTCCTCTTTCTACTGCAACAATTTCGCTTCGCTAGGGGTGAACCTCGGGGAGGGGCAAGCCATTACTACGCGCGGGTAAAGCTTCCGTTAAGACAAAAACAATTCGGCAGGTTTCCGTGTTACTCGGGTTACGCCATAAATGCATAGTTCCGCGCTGGACTACGATGTCACCGGCAGTTAAGAGAGTGGTTTCGTTGTCGTCAAGTTCCAGCTCTAACCTGCCCTGCATCACTATTCCGTAATCAAGACTATTGGTACGATGCATAGGAGATGCACAGCCAGGTAACATGTCAACAACCCTTATTACTGATCCGCCTTGCAATGTCAGCCCGGCATCACGGTCCCGACCATCACATTCATCGTTGTTATCAACCGGAATAGTGGGGGCCGTCCAGATGAGCGCGAAGTCAGCGTCACCACTGGGGATTCTGGTAGTTTCAAAACTTTGATCGTCTTTAAATATTGCCCGACCCTGCTTATCGTGCCCCGTCACTATACGACGCACCGCTTTCAATTTACCCATTCGTTATCTCTTTATCGATTAGCTTTAAAGTGTTGGCGTTCTAAACATTCGCCGACAAATGTTCGTAGAAATGGTGTACAGGCCGGCTGAAAACCAAACTGAAGCAACTCAGATCTAACGCCATGAGTTGTAAAAAATATGTGAGCAAGTTGCTAATTCCAAATTAAAAATTCAGATAATTTCTATCGGCAACATGGATAATCAGCATCGCTCCTCGATAGTATGTTTATTTCTTCGATAACGTTCGCTCTACAAACTCTATCAGGTTACCTGCACAGTCTCTTACGAAGCAGGATTTACCAAAGGGTTCATTAACAACCTTCGCAATATCAGCATTTTGTTGACGCAGACAGCTAAGCAATTCGTCAACAGCATGTACCTCAAAAGCAATATGTTTATTACCATGAGTCCTAATATCGTGCAGCGGATGGCGACGCCCTTCCGGCAGCAAGTGAGCACCATGTACTTCGAAAATTTCGAAACGCAAAGGTCCACGCCGAATCATAGCGACTTCAGCTTTAGCTTCATTGATGTAAAAGCGTCGCTCGAGTTGAAACCCCAATACCCGTTTGTACCAAGCAATAGCTTGCTCCAGGTCCGGGACACTTACGCCACAATGATGAAAGGAAAGTTCAGGTATTGTCATGACCTTACAGCCTGGATCTCGTTACTCTGCCGTCCATCCGCCATCGACAACCAGGCTGGTACCAGTGATTAATTTGGCTGCATCGCTGGCCAGAAAAACGACGGCTCCCATAAGATCTTCCACCTGACCTAAACGGCCTAACTTAATATTGGATAAGACCGATTTCAGGAAGTCCGTGTCTTCGAAAAAGGGGGTTGTAAGAGGCGTTTCAATAAAAGTAGGCGCAACCGTGTTAGAACGAATACCATACTTCGCCAGATCCAACGCAAAGGCTTTGTTCATGCCTTCCATTGCCCATTTGGAGGCACAATATAAAGAGCGATTCACTCCACCGACATGGCCCATCTGTGAACTAACATGAATTAGCGTCCCTTGCTTGCTGGCTTTTATCATTTGTTTTACACAAAACTGGGCAACAAAATACGCACTCTTAAGGTTTAGTGTCATCACGGCTTCGAAGTCTTCCAGGCTAACTTCTGTCATCGCTTTCGGACGATTTGTCCCGGCATTATTGACTAATATGTCAAAGGCCTCCTGTGACCCAAAAAAATCGGCCACAGCCGCCGTATCCGTAACATCCAGCGCACTAGCTTGTGCCTGTCCCCCTGCCGCACGAATCGAATCGGCTGCCTGTTCAATCTCCGAGACACTTCGTGCTACAAGAACCACATGAGCTCCGGCCTGAGCCAGCCCCGTTGCCACAGCTAGTCCCAGACCACGGCCGGCACCTGTGACGACAGCTCTTTTAGACTTTAGTGAAAACGAGGGAAGAGTAGGTAAAACAACCGAATTCATCGCCATACTCCTAGACTTTAGTTTTTTCAGAGGGCGTTGCTGCACCTGCATAAGAAACATTGCGTCGTCCGTAGCGGCGCACTCGCAGATTCGCTTGCTCACCATGCCCCGCAAACCCCTCTAATGCACAAAGCCTCGAGCAATATTCGCCAATCAGGGCCGACGCTTCGTCCGTAATCACCTTCTGATAAGTGCAGGTTTTCAAAAACTTACCAACCCAAAGCCCTCCAGTATAGCGAGCCGCTTTTTGGGTCGGCAGAGTGTGATTTGTACCGATAACTTTGTCGCCGAAAGCAACGTTAGTGCGTGGTCCAAGGAACATTGCACCATAATTAGTCATATGGGTAAGAAAATAGTCGGGGTCCCTGGTCATCACCTGCACGTGTTCAGAGGCAATGTCATTGGCTATGCTGACCATTTCCTCTTCGCTTTCTGCAACAATCACCTCACCGTAGGATATCCATGCTTTTCTGGCGTATTCGGCCGTTGGCAGAATAGTTAACAGCCGTTCAATTTCAGCCATAGTTTCCCTGGCTAATTTTTCCGAATTTGTAAGCAGTATTCCAGGACTGTCCGGACCGTGTTCAATTTGGCCAAGAATATCCGTGGCGCACATCTCGCCATCAACAGACTCATCTGCAATAACCAGGGTTTCAGTCGGACCGGCAAACAAATCTATGCCCACGCGACCAAATAACTGACGTTTCGCTTCTGCAACAAAAGCATTACCCGGCCCAACAAGTATGTCGACAGGCGCTATAGAATCGGTGCCCAGGGCCATGGCTCCCACCGCCTGAATACCACCGATAGCATATATTTCATCGGCCCCTGCAAGCGCTTGGGCAGCGACAATAGCGGGTGAAGGCTTTCCTCTGAAAGGCGGTGCACAGGTCACAATGCGGGGCACACCAGCTACTTTTGCAGTGATTACTGACATATGAGCAGATGCTAATAGCGGGTATTTCCCCCCAGGCACGTAACAACCGGCCGCATTTACAGGCAAATTTTTGTGTCCGAGAATTACCCCTGGCTGGGTTTCTGTTTCAACATCCAGAATAGACTGTCGCTGGATTTGTGCGAAGTGTCTCACCTGAGACTGGGCGAACTCAATGTCTTTAAGTTCTTGCGCAGAGAGTGTATCTATACATGACTGTATTTCGTCAGGAGAAAGACGATAATCGTCGCGGTCCCATTTATCAAAGTTAACTGATAACTCACGCACTGCCTGATCACCTCGTCTTTCGATATCTGCCAGGGTTGCTTCCACAACATCTCTGACCTTACGATTAACGTCAGCTTTACAGTCGGCAGCTGCTCCTCGTTTTAACCAAATAGCCATTTACATTCCTCTTCTCGTTAATAACGCGTCCGGATCAATTTTGTTCGCGTCAGAATTCATTTAATAAAGTTTCGACGTGATAAACCTGTGTGGGGACCGAAAAAAAAGGTCCCACCAGCGCACGCCATTGCTGAAAATCTGCGCTCTGGCGGAAAGTTTCCATGTGATCAGACACGTTGTCCCAGCCCACAATGAGCCTGTATTCACCAGGCTTTTCAATCACCCTTTGCAATTGAAAATGACGACATCCTTTTGCTTGCCGAAATAAACCTGAAGCCTCGCCGCAAGCAACAACAAACTCGCTTTCTTGCGCCTTATCTATGCTGATTTCTGCTACTTCAAAGATCATGTGCAACGCCCCTTTACTTATTAACTTGCCGCTCAAGAACCCACACCGACATAAACAGCGCTGGGCAAATTCACTTGCTGGCAGAATAATCAAAGCCCCTCAAATTGGCAGTGAATATCGCATCGATTTTGGTTATGGCTGACATCTGCAGAACCGATAGAGTGATGCAAACAATGACACTATAGTGAGTCGGTCTGATGCGTTCCGGAGAGCGGATCTGCTAATTCACTGGGCTTATAAAGCGTCAGCATCAACGTCAGCCCCGAGGCCTTTAGCGAAACCGATTACAAAACAACCCGAGGAGTAATAAATGAAACGAGTATTAATTACCGGCGCCAATGGATTTGTGGGCCGCCATCTCTGCCAACACCTGCTCAACCACACTGATTGGTATCTCATTCTCCTGGACCAGATATTAGATGATGAATTATGTAGCAAAGGCAGAGTCACCAGGCTTGAAGGTGGGCTGGAAAACGCAGCAATCATTGAACGGGCGCTATCATTTCCTCTGGATATTGTATTTCATTTAGCCGCGCTGCCTGGTGGTGCAGCAGAACAAAACCCTGGGTTATCTCGGGAGATTAATCTGAATGCAACGCTGGATCTCCTCGACGGATTAGGACGCCAGGGAAATTGCCCCCGAGTCGTTTACAGTAGCACGATTGCCGTGCTGGGCTCGCCTTTGCCCGAGGTCGTGGATGACCAGAGTCCGGTAAGACCGCGTATGATTTATGGTACCCACAAGGCTATGATTGAATTAGCCCTCGCTGATTACACCCGCAGAAATAAGCTAAATAGTGTAGCGGTTAGATTACCAGGTATCATTGCAAGACCGTTTATGCCAAACGGACTAAAATCAGCCTTTTTAAGCAATGCGTTCCATCATATAGCGGCAGGTCACCGCTTTACCTCCCCGGTATCCTGTGAAGCAACTATGTGGCTGATGTCTGTTCAGCAATGTGTTAAGAACCTTGTTCATGCCGCACGTGTCAGCGATAACGCTATACCAACGTCTCGGGTTGTCACGTTACCTGCAGTCCGAACGACTATGCAGGCGCTTCTTGAAACCCTTCTGTATCAGACAGGTAGCTCAGAATCCTTACTTGAATGGCAACCGGATGAAGACCTCGAACAGGACTTTGGTCAGCAGCCCCCCTTACTTACGCCAGTTGCAGAGGCTGCGGGATTTCGCTCTGACCAGGATTTAGCCAGCCTTGTAGCTGCTGGATTATCCTTAATATAAGCCAGCAGGCTAACCGGTACTTTTATCACCTGGTCCTTGAAGGAACTGACTGTATATCGGTACGACAAATAAGTGTTATAAGAATTACGAAAGTCAATAAGTTTAAAATAGTGTTAACTTTTTACCTCACCAATTAACCAAAATATAACACCGAGATAGATTTGAGGCTTAACACATGAAATTGAACAAACTGTCTGTACTGATCACTTTGGCATTAGGAATTTGTGCGCAACCCGGCTTTGCACAAGAAACGGAGACATCAGGGGACAACTCAACCGATGATTCTTTGGTTGAAGTCATTATGGTAACAGCCCAAAAACGTTCTGAGTCACTTCAGGACGTGCCTATCGCCATGACAGTCACAACCGAAGAACAACTGCAGCGTGATCAAATCTATACGGTTACCGACCTTCAACGCACCACACCGGCACTTGAAATTACCCAATCCTTCGGCGGCGAGCAAAATGGTGGCGGCAGAATGCGTGGTATTGGTACTAACGTATTTAATGAGTCAGGTTCGGCCTCTGTGGCGATTGTGGTAGATCAGGTGCCACAAGGTAATACGCCATCCCCGCAACTATTCGATTTGGCACAAGTAGAAATCTTACGCGGACCACAAGGCACACTTTTTGGTCAGACTGCCTCCGCCGGGGTTATACAGGTTACTACCAAGGCCCCGGATTTCGAAAGGATCAGTGGCGAAATTGGCGCTGATTATAACTGGGATGACGTTGATCGAACTGTCATTCGCGGAGCTCTGAACGTCCCCGTCTCTGATTATTCAGCGCTACGTTTTGCCGGGCGGTTTATTCAGGAAAAAGGGTTGCAGCGCAATGTTTTTCTTAATCAGGATAATCAGGCTGATGAAGCAAGCTACCGGATTCGTTATCGCAATGCAGAACTGGATTATCTCAATGTAGACATTATTGCAGAGTTCAACAAACAGGAATTCGACGGAACGAATTTTTTTGCTCCAGCTATTACACCCACCTTAGAAAGTTCACTGACCAATTATCAAGGCTGTGGACTTACCGATATACAAAGACGAGCAAAAGACTATTGCGCAGAGGACATGTCTCAGGAATCCAGAGAAAATAAAGGACTCTCAGCAATTGTAAGCTGGAGTCTGGATGAACACACGCTAACCTCCGTCACGGCCTACAAAGAAAAGACCGTGGAGGAAAAGCTACGGAATTATTCACGGCGCATTGGAGTACCAGTAGCGGTAATGGCTAACAATAGAGAAGAAGGTAAACAGGTTAGCCAGGAAGTCCGACTGAGTTCAGACCACTCCGAACCGCTGCAATATATCGTAGGATTGTTTTACTCCAACTATGACTTTACGACGTCGCCGATGACCAATGCACCTTTTGGAAATCCGCTCGAGCAAGTTGGCTTTGGAGTTTGTGCTACCAGCGCAGAGGCTGTTCCACCAGTACCATCGCTACAGGCACTATTCTCAGCTCAGGGGTTTTGGTGCCCTGTACCGGTTACTTTCACGAAAGAAGACATAAACGTTGAATCTCAAGCCATATTTACAGATTTAACTTATGAAATAACCGACGATATGACCGTGTTTGGCGGTCTGCGGTACACCATACAAAATAGCGAATTTGGCATCGGTGCCAATGGCCCGGTTACCAACACGGGCGATGCAGAAGATAAAGAAATCTCTGGCCGTCTTGGCCTTCGCTGGACTATCAGCGACAACAATATGGTTTACACCTCAATTTCCAGAGGCTTTAAAGGCTCGCTAATCGCCATCAACCCAAACCCGGGTGTCGCACCGAATATATTGTCTCCTGAGCTCGCGACATCATTTGAAGTAGGCAACAAAGTGAGTTTCATGAAAGGCCGCTTATCAGTGGACAGTAATATTTTCTATACCAAAGTCGCTGACTTTCAGGCTCAACGCTCTGTATATGTTGACGCAGAACTAGTAACCATTTCATCCAATGTCCCTGAAGTAATTTCACAGGGTATTGAGCTGGATATACTGGGAAGAGTGACCGACAACCTACGAATTAATACCGGTTATATTTATGCCTCGGTAGAATATCCAGATGAATTTGCAGGAGATGACGGGACAGATTTAGGAGGTAAGCAGCTGGTGTATGCGCCGGAACACAAGTTCACATTTTCAGGAGAATATTTTGCTCCGGTACAAGAGACTACAGAGTTTTTTGCCAACATAAATGCCGTCTATAAAAGCGACATTCGTCTTGTTGCCTCGGCTAACCCACTATTCTCCTACGATGCTCATTGGAATATTGGTGCGAGTGTCGGGTTGCGGAATACCTACAATGACTGGAGGGTATCGCTATTTGTCAGAAACTTAACGGATGAACCAGCGCCAGTAGGCTATCTATCCGGAGATTTCTCTGGTGCTTTTGATGGTGGCGTTAGAGCGCTACCTGCCTCGGGGATCACTACTCGCCAGATTGGCGCAGCCTTCGATTATCGTTTTTAGTTTTCCCAAGCCGATGGGGCTTCTTACATATGTCGTTAATAACAGGCCGGACTGATTGTCCGGCCTGTGTAGATATTGTACTGTCAAAGCAACGCGACAGCGCGCTGAGCGAGAGGTTTAACCAATTCGCCGAGCTGCAAACCTTGCGCGGCATTAGAGGCATTACCATCCAAAGCGCGTTTTTTCACGCCCTGCAAAATGGCCGCAAAGCGGAAAAAGCCAAATACCAGATAGAAGTTCCAGTTGGGAATGCTGTCGATCCCCATGTGCTCACAGTACATGGCTACATATTCTTCCTCACTGGGAATACCTAAAGCCTGGCGATCCAGGCCACCTAAACCGGGTAATACGCCGCCATCGTTAGGCAGGTGCAGTTGCATGCACTGGTATGCCAAATCGGCATAAGGATGACCCAAGGTTGAGAGTTCCCAGTCAACCAGTGCCAGTACCTTCGGCTCATGTTGTGCAAACATCATGTTATCCAGGCGGAAATCGCCGTGAGCTAAACACACCTGGCCATCATCTTCCACGGTATTGGCCGCCAGCCACTCAATCACGGCGTCCATTTCAGGAATGACTTCGGTTTCTGTGGCTTTATACTGAGTGGTCCAGCGACTCACCTGTCGCTCGTAGTAATTACCCGGGCGACCATAGTCTGACAGGCCCACTTCATGCACATTCACCTTGTGCAACTCCGCCAGCACCCGACTCATTTCGGCATACATCCGGCTGCGCTCTTCCTTACTCACATCAGGCAGGGCCGGATTAAAGAAGACCCGGCCATCGATGTATTCCATTACATAAAACATACTGCCAATAACGTCAGTGTCTTCACACAGATGATAAACCTTTGCCACCGGCACCGGCGTATCGGCCAGCGCAGATAACACCCGGTACTCGCGGTCTACCGCGTGAGCGCTTTTTAGCAACTCACCGGGGGGTTTACGACGCAATACATATTTCCCGTCTGGGGTTTCCAGCAGAAAAGTAGGATTCGACTGACCACCGGGAAACTTTGTCGCCGTGATCGGACCTTTAAATCCATCGATATGCTGCGCCAGATAGGTGCTTAGCACTTCAGTATCCAGCGTAATGGGGGTAGCGGATGACATAGTTTCGTCCTCTATTGCTGACTGTAACGGTCGATAATCTGTTTACCCAGCGCCATCTGGTGTACCTGATCCGGGCCATCGGCCTGACGGCACCAGCGCGCATAATTAAAGCCTTCAGCCATCATATAATCTTCGGTCAGGCCGCCGGCACCGTGGATTTGCATGCAGCGGTCGATAACCGTTTGCACCAGTAACGGCACGGTGGTTTTGGTGGCGGCAATCATATCGATAGAGGCCATTACGCCCTGTTCATCGATTTTGCTACAGGTTTTCAGCACCAGCAAACGGGCCATTTCAATTTCTGAAAATGAGCGGGAAATTTCTTCCCGAACGCTTTGATGCTTACTCAACGGGCGGCCAAATGTTGTGCGGCTGTTGGCCCGTTTGCAGGCCAGTTCCAGCGAGCGCTGGGCAGTACCAATCAGGCGCATACAATGATGCATACGGCCAGGGCCCAGGCGCGACTGGGCTATTTCAAAACCGCGTCCTTCGCCAGCCAGCACATTTTCGTAAGGCACCCGCACGTTTTCGAATACCAGCTCGGCGTGGCCTATCGGCGCATCATCAAAACCCAGAGTAGTTAACGGCCGAACAATGGTGACACCCGGCGTATGTTTAGGCACCAGTACCTGAGTTTGTTGTAAATGGCGACTGGCGTTATCCGGATCTGACTTACCCATCACGATAAAGATTTTAGTGCGCTCATACATGGCATTGGTAATAAACCATTTACGGCCATTAAGTACCCATTCATCACCTTCACGCTGAATGCTCAGTTCCACGTTAGTGGCATCACTACTGGCCACCTGAGGTTCGGTCATCGCATAAGATGAGCGGATATCACCATTTAATAACGGCGTTAACCATTGTTCTTTTTGCGCGTCGGTAGCGAAGTTCATGAAGACTTCCATATTACCGGTATCCGGTGCATTACAGTTGAACACTTCCGGCGACCAGATCACCCGGCCCATGGTTTCTGCCAATGGTGCGTAGTCAAAGAACGATAAGCCGCCATGCTCGCTGTAATGACCGTGATCTTCCGGCACAAATAAATTCCATAACCCACGCTCTTTGGCCTTGAGCTTTAGCTCGTCCATTAATGGCAACGGGGCAAAGCGATTTTCGGCATTGTGCAGCTCTGTGGCATAACGCTTTTCATTGGGATAGATAAACTCATCCATAAATTTCAGCAGTTCTTGTTGCAGACGCTGCGACTTTTCACTGAATTGATACATAGTAAATAACCTTATGCGACAGTAATTAATTGACAGTGTTCAGCCGTCATCAGATGGCTGACATCATTAACCGATTCCACAGTAAAATCAGTACGATTGGTAATAATGGTGCTGGTGCTGGTGTTTTTAATACGCAAACTAAGATTGATGGTGCGCTCGGCGTTGAGGCCCAGAAAATGGCCTAGAATGATTGACGTTGGCCCGCCGGAAGTCACCAGTACCAGGCGTTTGAAAGGGGTTGCCATAGCTTTTTCCAGCGCCGCAAGAATACGCAATTTAAACCCTTCCCAACTGCAATGACCATCGCTTTGGATGTCTCCGGCCGCCCAGTGCAGCAATGCCGCTTTGATATTGTGATAGTAGTCCCGCGGGCCATTACCCGTTTGGTGCCAACTATCCGGGTAGTGGGCCTTCAGGCTATCCAGCAAATTCTGAAAATCATATTCGTTTAACCCCGCATCCGCCGACACATTGGGTTGTTGCACCATGGTATTAGCGCTTAGCCCTTTAAGAAACGCGGTGGCGGTTTGTTCATGGCGCGCCATAGAGCCTAACACCAGTGAGTCAGCCCCCTGTGCCAGTGCTGCCCACTGACGGCCCAGTAACTCGGCCTGCTGATAGCCCACCGGGCTAAGCTGGTCGTAATTTTCGGCGCCTAATGATGCCTGGCCATGCCGTAATAAAATAATTTCTGCCACGGGTTAACAATTTGTAAATAGATTTAACTTGTGTACAGTGTAGGAATTATATAATAATCATGAAAGTTTATTTTTATTATGCAGTAAAATCACCAAAATCAATTAAGGCTAATATCCATGCGTCTCGACAAGCTCGATCTCAATTTATTTGTGGTATTCGATATGATTTACCGGGAGGCGAGCGTGTCGAAAGCGGCCGAGCGACTGAACATGACCCAGCCTGCCATCAGTAACGCCCTGGCCAGGCTGCGCGAGTCACTGGGCGATCCGCTATTTGTTCGCACTTCTGAGGGCATGCAGCCCACACCGGTGAGCGACAGTATTATTGGTGATGTGCGGGAAGGATTGGGCTTACTTGGCCGCTGCAAAGCCGAGTTCGCCCAGTTTGATCCGTTAACGGCCCGCAAGACTTTTCGCCTGGCCATGAACGATTTGGCAGAAGCACTGTTGTTACCACCGCTCATCCAGCGTCTTAGTGAAGAAGCGCCAGGGGTACGTATCTCCTGTTATTACCACGACCGTGACTCCGCTGTGGATGAGCTGAAGTCAGACAAATTCGACTTACTGGTTGATGCTCCCACTTTCAACCCCAAAGAGCTCGGCGGCGAGCACCTGATGACCCTGGATTACCGCGTGATGCTTAACCGCCAGCACGAGCTGGTAAGTAGTGAATTGGGTCTTGAGCAGTATTTACAGGCCGAACACGTTCACGTTTCCAGTCGTCGACGAGGGCGCGGGCATGTTGACATTGCCCTGCATAAGCTGGGCGAGAGCCGGGTGATTAAAACCCGCATTCAAAATTACCAGGTGGCCGCGCGGATCACGCAAAACACCGACTTACTGTGGACCGCACCCGCCCCCGTAGCAAGACTCACCGAGCTGGCGACGCTGCCACCGCCTTTTGAGATTGAACCTCTGGTATGGAACCTGTTCTGGCAGGAACGTAATGAAGAAGATCCCGCCACCATCTGGTTACGGGAGATGGTAAAAAAAGCCGCCAGTGACTGCTTGTAAACACGGTTTACAGACCTTTGCGCTGAATCGTCCAGGTGGGATCCAGACACAACCGGCAGGAACGCCCGGTAAATGTGCGTCCCGCTGCCGCATTGCCGTATAACTGCCATTGCAACCAGTCGAGGGTAACCTGTGCTACCCGGCCGCCATTGATATCAAAAAAGGTACCGGTATGACCCACCTGCAAATTCGCCAGCACCACCGGCACATTATCGATTTTGGCAAAGTCATCAACGGCGTTCTGATAAGCAATATCCTCGGGGCCGCCAACCAGATAAATCACCGGTGTATGTAACTTACCGAGTGCGGCTTTGGTAATATCCATGCGTTTAGCAAACGGACTATCGTCGGGAAACAGCCCGGTATTATGCATAACAACGGTTTTAATTCTTGGATCGGGAGCTACTTTCATGGCCTGAACACCACCGCAGCTCCAACCACTTACCGCCACCGCATCGGCATCAATGTGCTGATATAGCTCACTGGTGGCACGCCCGTTTTCCGCCAGCACCCAATCCAGTGCAGTGAGTAAGTCGCGATAACTGGTTTCCTGCTTCGGCAAATCCGTTACCGGATCAATATCTGCCGGTGGTCGCGGCTCTGCACCGGGGCCGCTGTAAATCCGGCCTGGCGCGATAGCAATAAAGCCATGCGAGGCAATTTCCAGTAAATGGTTGCGTGAACTCGCCCCATTACCAGAACAGCCGCCATTCCCAAACAGCAAGACGCCAAGTTTATGAGCGCCCAGGGCCGTTAAATCCTCGGGCAAATACACCGTATGATTGTTCAGCCCCGGCATGATAAGCTTTCGGGCCGGATAAGGGCCGGTTCCGGCGGTATCCGGCAATACCTTCATGTAGGCTTCACGGGCCAGCTGTTCGGGCGACAACTGAAAACGCGGACGCTCTGGCTGTTCCTGGCCAAATGCTGTAGAGGAAAGCATCACAGCACTTATTACAGAAGTGATTACCAACTTACTTAATACAGACATAACGAACTCCCTGCTAAAAAATGGTGACCAAAGCGATTAAAGGTCGATCAGCTTCACATCGCCGCCGTTGTTATGATGACGAATAAATAAATCAAGCTTTTCTTTGCTTAACAATGGTTGCACGGCGTGAGTGTTCTCGCCACCAAACACCATGATTTGATTACTGCTATCCAATTGCGGCCAGTCCTGCAATTTTTTCCGTGGCGATTTGTCTTTAAGGAAAGCCACCCAGTACTTCACCATCGTTGCAGAGAGCTTTTCGTCTGCCTTGCTGTAAGGGCGTTTACCGGGTGCCAGATTACCAAACATGTAAGGCAGTTCGCCGGAGTGGAAGCTGGCGTAGCCCTCGGGTTCGCCGGGAGGATGCTCGGCAAACAGATAGCCGTAGGCCGTCTTCGGTGCATCATCTTGTTGCAGGCGTAACTTCATGGAAGCCAGCCCTTCGTCACGACGCAAGGCCAGGGATTCGTTAACATAGTTATCGTCATCACCGGGATACAACTGCAAAAAATCGTCAGCTAAGTTGCCATAACGACGTTTAACGTAGGCATTAAAATCGGCCTTGCTCAGTGTTTTTAATCTGCGAAAAGCTGAAGCTTCCGCGCCAGTGATGCCCGTGAGAACCGGTATACTTCTGTCATCAAACTTGTCGCCAAAGGTTTTGCCCTGACGTACCGAAAAACGGATCCGCCCGCTTTCACCAGGCAGCTTTACCTGCGCTGCCGCGCTAATCACATCTGCCGCGGGAACATCGCGCATAGCGGCTAAGTTGTCGGCGTTTAAATCTTGTTGTAACTGCTTACCAACCCGTAACGCTTTAGCAAAGTTACCCGGCGGTGCAAAGCCCGCCAGACCAATTCCGCTTTGTATCATCGCTTTATGATAGAGCCCTCGGGTTGCCTCAGTGGACATCAGCAATTTTACCGACGCCGCCCCGGCAGACTGACCCGCAATGGTGACATTGCCGGGATCACCGCCAAATTGCGCGATATTATTATGTACCCATTTTAGCGCGGCAATCTGGTCGAGTATGCCGTACTCCCCGCTTAGTCCATTCTGCGACTCCAGTTCAGGGTGAGCAAGAAACCCTAAAACTCCCAGCCGGTAGTTAATGGACACCACCACCACATCCTGTGACGCCAGATGAGCGCCGTTATAGATAGGCACATCGGAGGAACCGGTTGTCATGCCGCCGCCGTGGATCCACACCATCACCGGCAGGTCTTTTGCCTTAACCTGAGGCGTCCAGACATTCAGGGAAAGACAATCTTCACTCATGTCGCCCTGAGCCAGAAACTCATCTGTCCACGGGCCGAACTCCACAGGCTCAGGTTGGGCGCAGATTGGGCCGAATTCAGTGGCCTGTCTGACACCCTGCCAGGGTGTAACCGGTTGCGGTGGCTGCCAGCGGTTTTCACCCGCCGTAGAGGCCGCATAGGGAATACCCAAAAAAGCCTGCACCTTGCCCGCTACATGTTTGCCTTCCAGCTTGCCATTTACCGTGTCTACCACTGGGCCAGCCAGGGCATTGCTGGCTAAACCAGCACATAACACTAAATAGGGGAGTAGCTTCATTCCTGTTCCTTACGTTAACTTATTGCAGTGGATCGATGGTTGCCATGCGCTCTTTATGCGGTAACTCAACCACCCTGGCAGTGCCTTCCTCAAATAATAAAGCCTGTTCACTCTGCTCGGTGAATACCGGCCACTCTGTTACACCACTACCACTGGGATCGAGGGTTTTCACAAAGTTTGTCCAGTAGGTAATCATTAGTTCTGACATTGCCTTATCTGCCTGAGTCCAGGCAATATCACGGATATGCTGGGTACCAAACATGTAAGGTAATTCAGCGCCATGAATTGCACCGGTTGGAATACCCGGGCGCGCGGGCGGGTCCTGATCAAAATGATAATAATAGACCGGCGCGTCACCATGGCGGGTTTGCAATCGCGCCAGGCTCCACGCCTGCGTGGCAAAAGTAATGTCGGTATTGTAGTTAATGGCAGATTCCAGCGCCTGGCGATCATCACTTGCAGGATACGCTGCCAGCACTTCATCGGTGGTATCAGGATAGCGTTTATTCACCATGGCTTTAAATTCATCCGCCGTTTTAATCGTGTTAAATAACGCACCTTCATATTCATTCAAGCCGATAAGCAACGCGGCATCATTCTGCTTACCTTGTTGGTATAATGCGGTTGGATCCATAGTGATAACGTAGCCATCGATGGTTGGCCAGGAATTGCTGCGGGTAAAGCCACTGGTGGCCGTAGCCGCTTCAACAATTGCCTCAGGTGGTAACTGGCGCAACTCGGCCAGCGAAGCAGCGCCGGCATTTTCCATTAATGACACGCCGGCCTTTTCTGCATCCTCTAAGCTGGCCATCATCCCCGTGTTAACGGCTGCCGCCCCACTTTGCGATATCACGCCCCGGAACAAACCTTTAGCCAGTGGGGTTTGCGCCATCAGACTCACCGACATGCCACCGGCAGACTCGCCCATAATTGTCACCTTAGACGGATCACCGCCAAAGGCAGCGATGTTGTCCTGTACCCACTCAAGGCCCGCAACCTGATCCATCAACGCATAGTTGCCTGAGGTGCCAGACTCAGACTCAGCACTTAATTCTGGGTGGCTCATAAAACCAAGCGGCCCCAGACGGTAGGCAATACTCACAAACACCACGTCGCGCTGCGCTATCGCGGTACCATCGAACAGCGCCATGGCGGTAGAGCCATAAGAAAAACCACCGCCGTGGATCCACACGACCACGGGTAATTTTTCGGTTTCATCTGTAGCCGGTGTCCACACATTCAAATACAGGCAGTCTTCACTCACCGGCTGGCCCGGGTTACTCATAAACGGATGAATGGTCTGGCTACAGGCGTCAGCGAAAGAGGTGGCGTCGCGAACGTCAGTCCATGGTTCGGCAGGCTGCGGGGCACGCCAGCGCAAATCGCCCGCGGGGGCTTTAGCAAACGGGATCCCTTTGAACACGCGCAGATTATCCTGCTGCGTGCCTTTAACCGCGCCCTTAACAGTCTTTACGGTCAACGGATCTTGTGGTGCAGACGTACACCCGAACATCACCATACCGGCGATAAATACCATAGCCAGCCGCATAAGGGGCTTCACTGCAACACCAGGCTGACGAGCGAGCCCCCTGTTCAAAGACGCATCTTGCTTCATAGTCATTCTTCTTTTTTGTCGATGGATCCACAGATAACTGCATTAATAACCGTACATAAAAAAGCAGCTATGCCAATTAAGTAACTAATAAATACAGCAAAACATACGCCAGGATGATGATGTAACAGCCCCGCCGGTGGCTGGCGCGGCCTGGTTGTTAATAAATTGTTGAGGGCGAGATGAGTGCAGGCAAGAAAATATCAGGGAACCTGACTTTACCGCGGACACTATGTGTTTTCAGACGGCAGCGTACAGGAAAGTCACCGGCGTAAACGGCCTGCCAGCCGCTTACTTAATGATGACCACCAGAGAAAGACAGGATTGCCATCAGGGCGTTAGCCCTGACCCGGCGCGTAAGGGAATTTGCGCGACTGAAATTCTTTCAGACTCCCCTGCGGTTGTGGCAGACCATCTGGCACAGGACGTTCAGAGAAGGTTTGGAAATACAGCACACTGGCATCGCGCCACCATTTCGCCTCCTGATACTGAATGCTCAGCGCCATTTCTACTTGTCGAAACTGGTTGGCATCTATGTGGGGTTTTACCTGCTGCCAACGGTGCTGCATATCGCTGACGCCATCAACACCCCGGTAATAGTACCTGACCAGCTCGTTCCATAGCGTCTCGCCATTCGCCAGCTGATAATCCCATGGCAAATGATGGAACCACAACAACAACTCCGTTGGTGTGGTCGCCGGATTGGCAAATTTCCGTTGCCAGTAGGGCGCATACTGACTGATAGCGTTCGTGCCCGAGGCAGTGCGGTCTAGCCCGATTCCCCGTTTATCAGCGCGATGGTAATACACCGGGTTCCAGTCTGCCCGTCCCAGGTTATCTACCCACGGACCCGGTCCATAATGATGGCCGGAGTCCATAAGGTGATGTAAGCCAAGCGGTGTCATGTATTCCACAACATATTCCCGCGAGGGCATCATCATGGCTTCCACCTGCCGAACGGCCTGCGGTTGTACGGTAAGGGTTTGCTTAATCCATTCATTGGCGATCTGCTGGGCACTTAATGTGTGATCCCAGGCTAAGCGGCCGAAGGCATACCAATTAGACTGAGCAAAAATATGACCGGTCCAATTACGCTGCATGCCGGTATTCGCTACCCCGGCGATGCCGGTGAGCTGATGATTGAACAGCGAACCATCTACCACTTTAGCCACCGTTGAGCCCGGGCCTTGTACATGAGTATCGGCATCCATCGCCTCTTCAAATAAGGTGCCCAAATAAGCTAAGTGAGTCGAAAAGCCGAGGTACTCCTGGGTAATTTGCAACTCCATGGCCAGCGGCGTTTCTGGCGTAGCGCCAAACAGCGGACTGAAAGGCTCGCGCGGCTGAAAATCGATTGGGCCATTTTTCACCTGCACAATCACGTTGTCCATAAACTCACCGTCCAGCGGCACAAATTCATCATAAGCCTGCAGACTGCGCTCTTTGGCCGGGTCGTTGGCATACACAAAAGCCCGCCAGAATACCACGCCACCATGGGGCTTCAATGCGCTAGCCAACATGTTGGCGCCCTCAGCATGAGAGCGACCGTAATCACCTGGTCCCGGCTGCCCCTCGGAGTTGGCTTTCACCAGAAAGCCGCCAAAGTCTGGGATGAGCTGATAAATTTCCGCGGTTTTCTTTTTCCACCACTTTTGTACTTGCGGGTCGTGCGGATCTGAGGTGTCCAACCCGTCTAACTGTTGTGGCGAACTGAACTTGATTGACAGGTACATTTTGATGCCATACGGACGCACAATGTCGGCCAGAGCTTTAACTTTTTGCAAATACTCAGTGGTAAGCATCAGGGCATTAGCGTTAACGTTGATTGGCACCATGCCGTTAATACCAATGCTTGCATTCGCTCTGGCGTAATCGTAATAGCGCTGATCTTTATCCAGCGGCAGACGATGCCAGTCAAAAATCGACTCACCGGCATAACCACGCTCGGTGTGACGGTCGAGGTCATCCCAGTGATTGAGTAAGCGGCGTTGAATTTTAGGATTTTGCAGCACCGACAACGAATCCAGAGGCTGTTGGATGAATAGCAGCCTTAACAGATGATAACTGCCATACAACAGACCAATATCCGTTTTTGCGGTGATCAGGGTATCGTTGCCGTGGCGCTTAAGTATGAAACCTTCATCACTCAGCCTGGCAATGGCATCGGCCTGCAGCTCAAAGCGAGCCTGCAGTTCATCGTTGACTTTCTGGACCAGCAAAGTCCCCGTTGACTGGCCAACCCGGCCAGCAAATGCGCGACGAAACTCATCGCGGATAATACTGTGGGTCTCGGTGCGACCAATCACCTTGAGCGTAGCCGCCGGCAAGGCCGCATCAATGACATCGTACCGCTGCCACAAGCGATAGCCATCTTCGCCGCTAAAATCCGGCACCGCCATCACCCGGGCGCTAATCAATAACAATAAACAGACAACAATTCGCACGCAATACTCCAGTGATTAACACATCATAGCGAGCCTATCACTGTGAATTTTTAGCGTCAGCGAATAAGTAAATTTAGTGTTAACAACATAATAAAACGTAACGGCTTCAGCGTAATTTTGGGCTTATTCGTACGGCAAAGTTGAAGCCTGCCCATAAAAAAGCCATCCGTATCAGGATGGCTTTCACTAAAGTGCCCGAGACTGTTAACCGAAGAAATTAACCCCCTTGTTAAACACCAGGTCATGCATGATTGGCACAACGTCTACCGGCATGTAGGTGCCCGCTTTACTGTTTACATCCAGATGCATGGTAGCGCAGTTGCGGGTTGAATATTCAGGCCATTCAGGTAAGGCCGGAATCGACGGGTTACCGGTTTTCGCAAACTGAACCCAAACGCTGGATACATCGCTGGCCAGCTTTTTCACCTCCGGGCCGCCGCCAGTGATCACTTTGCCTTCCTCGTTTGCCGTATCAAACACAAACGGAATTTCCAATGTATGAGGCGAATAGAGTTTACCCTCCATAATCGGCGACTCCTGCTCAAAACGGAAGGTGTAAACAGGCGCGCCGCCGGGTACCATTTTGGCATCTGCGATAGCCAGTAACAGTGAGCCCATTACCGCATCGGATATCATTCTGAACCACAGGTAAGACGGCGATTTACCGGCAAACGCCTGGCGGTAGCTAGTGAGTACCTGTGGCGCATATTCCTCACCAAACTTGCCGTAAACACGCTCATCCAATTGCTCATCAGTAAGGGTATAGGCTGCTTTATCCGGGATCATAAACAGGCTCATTTCAGTGCCGGTCTGGCCGATTAACAATGGAATGCCTCTGGCTGACGCGTTGGCCACCGGATCGAATACGTGGTCGACCAGAAACTCGCCATCCAGCACCGGCCAGAACCCTGCAGGGAATCCCGGTGCAGCACGGGTAAAACGAGCGCTGGCGCGTTTTTCTGCCGCAACGATATCTTCGAAAGACATGTCATGGATCTTATGCGCAGTTTCTTTGGTTACACCCAGTTCTTCGAGCATAATATTAGCGACTTTATCCGCCTCATCCTGACTCATAAACTTCAGCAACGGGCCACTTTCGATCACAGCCCGATGGAACAGGCCTTGTGCTGACGGCGTGCCCATTAGTGTAGACACTTTCCAGCCACCACCGGATTCACCAAAAATCATCACGCAATCCGGATCGCCACCGAACGCCTCGATATTTGTGTTAACCCATTTAAGTGCAGCAACCATATCTTTGCTGCCGAGGTTATCTGAGTCTGCAAAGTCACCGCCCAGCACCCGTGAGAAATCCACATAACCCGAAGCAGCCAGACGGTGATTAACGGTTACCACAATGACGTCGCCACGACTGGCCAGGTTTGTACCGTTGGTTAGTGGTGACGAACCACTGCCACCTGAGAAGCCGCCGCCATGGAACCACACCATCACCGGCAACTTGCCTTTGCCATTAGCGGGTGCCCACACGTTTAATGCCAGGCAATCATCGCCACGGGAAACCGAAGGATCATCCGCAAAAGCCACGCCAACAGGCGTTCTGCCGCCGGTAGACGGTTGCTGTGGAGAGGAATTAGCAAAGGTATCGGCCTTTTTAATGCCGGACCAGGCTTTAACCGGTTGTGGTGGCTTAAAGCGATTTTTCCCGGCTATCGGCTGGCCATACCGAATACCGTAAAAGCAATTTACCTTGCCACGGCTAAACCCTTCCAGTTTACCGTATTCGGTATTCACTACCGGTCCCTTACTAGTTGCATAGACGCTGGCGCTGGTGAGCATTAGACCCGCCCCCGCGGCTTTCATAAGGGTACGCCGTGAGCGATTTTCGATAGTATTTTTATTATCCATTATTGTCTCCGATTAAAGGTTGAGAGCTTTCTGACGGGCCTGTTGAACATAATGTTGGACTTCGGAGGCCGGAATAAAGCCTTGCTCTGCAACGTGTTGAGCCGCTTTTGTGACTTTGTTCACATAGTCTTCGTGACTGCTGTATAACGCTTTGAGCTGATCATTAGTAAACGGCTCAGTAGTGCCGCGTAATCCTAGTGGAGAGTTAAAGCCAAGAATCGCGGCAGTATGCGTGGCCGTTGGCACGGTAATTTCTGGCAAACGGATCCCGCCTTTGGCATTGCCAAACTCACCGCGCACCACCTCCGGCATCTTGTTGTCGCCGACAGTCACTTCAATTTTATCGGCTTGAGGGGGTAGCTTGCCATCTTGTGCCCACGCGATAAGGTCGATTAATGCGGCGTCGGACGTGGGCCCCCAGGGCACTACGCTACCGTAAGCAGAGTTACTTGCCACTAAGTCGTCACGCTCGCGCATCGTATCGAGGACTTTAGCGTAGGATGCCGGTGCGTGAGAGGCGCCGGCCACTTCCCAGTATCTAAAATAGCGACTGTCTGGCTGACGGCTACGAAAGTACATCAGTGACTCGGTTTCTGAGTTCACTACGATTACCGGCGTTTTACTGTCTTTTCGAATAATGGTTGGAATAAACTGTACTTGCGGTGCGCCCTCAGATGAGCCACCCAGAACTGCGTCGTCAAAACCGAGACTGATCCCGAAGTCAATGGTAGGCAGAAACCCATGGAAAACATTAACCAGCGGATGAACACCGTTAATATAGCCACGTAACCGCATGGCTGACTGAGAAGCGCCCGTTGCCAGCAACGTTGTCGGTTGCAGACCACCCAGCGGATCCTTCCCCTTAAACTCACGCTTCGGTCCGACCACGCGGCCAATTTGGGTAAGAATATCGAACGACAGTGAGTCGCCACTAATATCCAGACTCCCGTAACGTTCAGGATCCCACTGGTGCAAACCCTGTTTGGTGTCTCCGGCACCTACCAGCCCCACGCGCTGACAAGAAGCCAGCACATACACACAGCCTGAGTCATAGATGGCATTACTCATAGCGCCGGTGACTTCGATATCGTGGCCCAGGGTGACATTCAGCCATTCCACCAGCACGGTGCCATTAAAGTCACTGACATTTTTGGGGCGACGCACAATAAACCGGGTGCGATACGCTTTTTGAGAACCGGGGGCTAACTGCCATTTTCCGTCGCTACCCAGTTCACCCTCGGACTGATAGGCAGTGGCCTTGCCGTCAATAAAGAATTCTTCTTCCACATAGCCCCGCTCGGCCAGATCGCCAACATAGGCAGTAAATGGATAGCCATGCTTTCCGCCAGTTACCGGCCCGCTTATGGTTGGCGTAGGTTTTGTGTCTGCCATAAGGACACCTGGTGTTGCTGCAACAGCCATTCCCAGCAAAACACCTTTATTAAAATTACGTCTTTTCATCATTATTATCCCGGCACCAGATTGTAAGGCACCCATCCATTACCCCGGCAAGGTACGTCATTACTGTACGCTTCAGTCCCGGCGATTTAATTTAAGTAAAAGTCCCAGTAGGAGGTGCCGCTCGGCATCGTCGAGGCGATGGGTAAAAGCATTCTCCTGCTCGTGAATGGATTGCAGAATCTGTTCCAGAATGCGCTCGCCTTCGGCAGTGATGGTCACTACCTTGGCGCGTTTATCTGTGGGAGATGGAGTGCGGGCTATATAGCCTTTACTTTCCAGGCGAGACAGCGTCTCGCCCATAGAAGCCCTCTCTGTTGCCTGGATTGAGGCAAGTGTACGTTGATTTATGCCCGGGTTAAGCTGCACAAAATACAGCACTCCAAACTGCTTGGCACTAAGGCCCGTTTCTTTAAACCAGTCGGCAAAATGCTGATAAACGCCCATCTGTGCAACGCGTAACTGAGCGGAAAGAAAATCGGGAATACGGCCAAGTTTAAAATCTGTCATAACAACGGGGCGTCAGGTTATACAATACGAATACGCACTATATCCCAAACCAGGAAAAATGTATTGCAACCATACTTTTAATCTAATTAAAGAAACACCTGAGCTTAAACCTTTAGGGTCCGAAACGGCTCATGTGAATCAATAAACGTCACTGGCAGCTCATTAATCACTGAGCTCAGCCAGGGCACAATATGCTTCATACCGTATTGCTCGCCTCGTTCATGGGCAATCAGCACCAAGCCTTTATCCATGCCCAGTTCGGTGGCATCCCGGGTATACTCCACGCTGTCCCACTCTCGCACTTCGGCGCTGACACCAGCATCGCTGACTTTAAATGCGCTGATAACGCCGCCAATGGAATGGCTGGTCAGACTCACATTTGCGACCTGCTGATCCGGATCACCCACATAACGGACGCTGCCTGACGGAAACTGTTTGGCAAACAACTCAGCCAGTTGCTTAAGTGTAATGGGCGGATGCGTAAAGGAGCGGCTGAACCCCTGCCCTTCAGAAGGCAGCTGATCCCAGCCCAGGCGCTGGTATAAAGCGGTTGTTACCGGCTCGGGTTTTAAGCGGTGGAAATGATCGTGAAAACGCCACACCACCAGGTTATTCGCTTTAGCAAAGCGCACCTTGCTTAAGTAAACCGGATCTTTTCTTGCAGCCAGCTCGGTAGTGTCGTCGAAGTGATTATAAAAAATCGGTTCGTGGCTGATAATAAAGTTTGCGCCCTGCTTCACTGCCCTTTGCATCACATCAATCGTGGCGCTAAAGGTACTTATCACACCGGTTACCGGCGTATTTGGTTCGCCCAGTTTAAACGTGTCGGCGGTTTGCTCTGCCCACGTTATGCCCTGCGCTGCGCAAGCCTGTTTAATTCTTTCAACAATGGCTAACGCCGTTAACGGTTGAGCTGCCCGGGCCAGCCCGGGTGACGCCAGTAATAACCCGCTTAATACACTATGAAACAAAAACTGCCGACGGTTGATGGGATAGTTAGTTGATTCAGACATATTAAATTTCCTGCTTACACTGCATGAATAGGGTCGATGTCGTGCACGGTAGTAACCGAGGCATCTGCTACAACCTCTGCTACCCATGAAGCCAGACTATCTGCCATAGGCTCTCGCGAAGAGGCAAAACCCAGCAACATCAGGCCGGCTTTTCGCCCTGAACCAATCACATCCTCAAAGTAGGGGCCGCCTTCCCATTCCACCACCTCGCCACCGATCACTGCATCTACATCAGGGTCGCTCAACATACCCGCAATATCCGCAGGCGAGAGCATACCGGTACCAATAGCAACCTTAGAAACCGTTAGCTCGGGTTTTGCAATAAGCCTGATGCCTGTGGTTTTTGTATTCACCGCCACCACACGAGCAAGACTATCGAAGGATTGTTTGCTGACCTTGGTGACAACAAAAGGCTTGCTATCACTTACTGTCAACTCATCAAAGCCACAGGCCATCGCCAGCGCTTCGGCGGCAACGGCCGGGAATCGTTGCGCAAACGCCGAGGTAAAACGCACAATAACCAGTTGATGTTTAGCAATGTAGGCAGCTTTGGCTTTGCCGACTTCCGACGCATCGACAATTTCGCGTACGTTTTTCGCGCCCCAATCTGGTGAGTAGGTATAAAACGGATGGCCATCAACAATGATCAGATTACAATTTTTAGCCACACATTGTTTTAGCACCGCCATTGATGGCTGAGCACAGGTGGCAATGCCGGTTAGTCTGATGCTGACATCTCCACTGATAACACCTTCGTATTTGCCGTGTTCCGGCTCACCCAGTGATTGCTCCAGGGCACCAATAACCTCGGACACTAACATACTAAGACACCTTCTCATCCCGTCTGATTAATTTACATATCATTAACCTTTGCCTGACTAATGACAAATCCCTTAATGTGATAAACCTTTATAGATTTGGCTTATATCTGCCCTGCTCCAGACACAAAAAACGCGCTGTCCCGAAACACAGCGCGTTTTATATTTATTACCAGTTAACTGACTTAGAAGCTGCCACGTACCCCAAAGGTGAACATGGTGCCGATAACATCAAAGGTTTGCTTATCGGTTCCAACGCTCAGATTAGGAGCCAGGGACGGCGTAACAGGTGGCTCTACGTCTGTCAGATTTTGCACGTTAACGAATGCACTGTACTGCTTATCGTTACCAAACCGGTAGGCCACGTTTAAATCCAGGTAAATTTCATTGTCAATTTTACCCCCCGGGATATTGGCATCATTGGCATCCCATACCTCTCCAGGCTGACCCAGTTTGTATGAACCGGTGAAGCGCTCAGACAACACAGCAGTAATATCTCCACGGGTATAAGACTGGGTTAGCAGGCCTTTCCACTCGGGTAAGCCTGGGCTTACTGCGGTGCCCGGCAGCGTATAACCTTCACGGGAAATAGACGGATCATCAACCGTTTGCTGTGTTTTGTACTCCAGCAGGTGGCTAACAAAACCGCGTAAGCCAATTTCACCGCCGAGGCCTTCAAACTTGTAGCCTACTTCGATATCAATACCTGAGGTTTCCAGTAAGGCCAGGTTAAATGGTGTCAGACGGATTTCAGTCGCAGCATTAGCCAGTGAGCGGTCACTGAAAGGCAGCGGACGAATAATGAAGTCACACACCGAAGCGGTACCATCGCTGGCTTCACACTCATCGTTCATGGCTGCCGCGTTGAGGTTACCGAAAGCGCCCTCGATATCAATGCTGTACCAGTCGATTGACATAGTGAGTCCAGGTACCGATTCAGGACGAATAACGATACCTGCAGAAAGTGTATCGGCTTCTTCAGGTTCCAGGTCCTGGTTACCACTGCGGATATACAGCGGCGTAATGTTTTGCTCATCCGGTGTGCCGTCGAGGTGAGTATCGATAAACTGACCAAAGAACGGATCCGGGCTGGCAAATAACTGAGTTAATGTTGGCGCTGCAATATCCCGTGAGGCAGTAGCGCGGAAACGCACACTGTCGGTTGGGTGCCAGCTGGTGCCCACTTTCCAGGTAGTTACCCGGCCACTGGTTTTATAGTCGGTCGAGCGCGCTGCCAGATTCACAGTAAAGTCTTCGGTAAATGGCGCATTCGCCTCAACGAAGAACTCCGTGACATCCTGCTTACCTACTGCACCACCCGGGTTAACCGAGCTGTAACGCAGTGCCTGGAAGCCTGGCACGGTACCGGTGTTTAACTGGGCCTGCAGAGCGGCTTCGGTAATTACCCCATTTTCGTAATCGGCAACCGCTTGCAGACTGCTGTCGTCGATACCGCGAATACCAATGTGGTCCTGCACGAATGCACGGTAGTCATTGCTGCCGTCTTCGTTTACGTAATACGTTGGATCGGCATTTGAATAAACATCCAGCTCTTGCTTTCTGTATTCGCCACCCAGCGCAACCGTTAATGCACCACCCGGCAGTTCCATTACATCGCCGATGAAGGCAAAGTTAAGATACTGCATGGTGTTTTTAGTCGTCTTAATAGAATCGCGACGCACGAAATCACGCGCTTCCTGACTAAAGTTACCGTAGCCGATAGCATTGAGCGGGCTACAGTCGTCCATAGCACCAGGGTTTCTGATTGTGATACCACAGACTACGTTGCCGGTTGACGGGTCAACCACTGCATCCATAGCAGCCCAGACTTCACGCATTCTGAACTCGTTAAAGGCGATATCCTGTTCGGCTTCACCCCAGTTATAGGTGACTTCCCAGGTCCAGTCGTAACCAATTTCACCGTTCAGGCCAATCTGGAAACTGTTGTATTCGTTGGTGGTTTCGTTAGTGACCACGCCAATATCATTAAACAGGCCAGCCAGTGCAATGTGGTCGTTATCACCCAGTCCCAGCTCTGTACGGGTAACCGGATTCAGATAAGGGTTATCACCAAACACACGCATAGCACGGTTGTAGTTATCACGAGTGGTATTGTTAGGTACCGAGTTAAACGTTGTCTCTGAGTTAGAATGAATAGCGGTAATGTGGCCGCGCATGGTGTCGCTGATATCATAAGATAGCTTACCAAAGAAACGCTCAGTAGCCAGGGTACCGGTAATTGACGTACCGCCATCCTCAGGTGTACCAAAGGTTGCCAGATCAGCCTGAGATGTGGTTGTCAGTAAACCATCCTGGGTAAAGCCAGGACCAAACGGACTAAGGCTCCGGTTACGGTTTAAGCCGATAAAACCCGACGTGAATTCTTCAGTACGGTAAGGATCGGCAGTGGTGCCGGAACCCGCCCGAACTACCTGACGCCCAGGGCCATAAGCAAAATCACGGTCAAACAGACTGGGAATACCTTTGTTGTCGAAGACTTCCGCCGACAGGATTACATTGGCTCTGTCATTTAATGCAAAACCACCCGCTACCGACGCTTTAAGGGTTTCATTATCTCCTTCGCCTGAAATACCGCCGCTAACATCAAACTTGATGCCTTCAAAGGTGTCATCCAGAATAAAGTTAACCACGCCAGATACAGCATCTGAGCCGTATACTGCGGATGCGCCGCCGGTAACGACTTCAACTCGCTTAACCAGCAACTGCGGAATAATGTTGGCATCCACCGCGTTAGATTGAGAGGTTGGCGCAATACGCTGACCATTTAGCATGGTCAGAACCCGCTCAGCTCCCAAACCACGTAAGTTGAAATAGTTACCCAGAGGAGGAGAGTCAGCATTAAAAGTTCCACCGAAACTTTGGTTGGTAGAAGCCGTGAACTGGGGCAATTTGTTAAGCGCATCAGGAATGTTGGTGGGTGCCATATTGGCCAGGTCTTCATCAGAGATGGCTGTCACCGGCGTTGGTGCAGCAGCGCCGGTTGTGGCGATACGAGAACCCGTAACATTGATTAGTTCGACTTCAGACTCAGCAGCAGCCTGATCGGTAGCCGGTTCAGCTTCCTGAGCGTAAGCCGCGGTTGCCTGAGCAATTGCGAACGCAAGAGCACTGTACTTATACATTTTTTTCATCAGTCCCTCCTCGGGTAAAACTTAAGAGCTTGTGAGTGTGCTTTTAGAGCTCTTCATGAAAGTCGGAGGGTGCAGTGCAATGAGCAAGCCAATTAACAAAATATTAACCAAAAGTCTAAGAAATCGACACTCCAGGATACAGAGATTTGGCCTATTGGTGAGCCAGAATTTTACACGATAATACGCAAATCTTTTTACTTACACTTATGTTACAAAGATCATTTAAGCTTTTATCATACAATAAGTTACAACACACATAAGTGATAGAAAGATAATCATTGGTTAACAGTATGTTAATGAAAAGATTAAATAAAACAATATCTTCGCGCTCATAAATTATCCGCAGCCGATCAGAATCTGGCTCACAAACCGAAGAAATGTTAACTCAATGTAGTATTTTTTCGACTTCGGTTTTTGCCATTCATTACCCTAAACCAGGGTGGTCTGAAAATTATAAACGGCTCGCTACTTAATTGATGTATGCGCAACAACAAAAAGACATCTGTAGTGTCTGTTGAGAATTCATTTGTGTATTTTTTAAAATCAACACAACACTGTGCGTTTAAAAAATACACGCCTGTATTCAAAAAAGTCACCATTTGGGATTTTTAAAAAAGGTTGCCGTATCATGCTTTCGCTTTAGCAAGGCGCAAAGCCCATTGACCTTTGTTTATCATCAAATAGTTGCCCAGCAGGATTAGCAGCAGACCAGCTGAGCTACTATGGGTCCAGTTATAGCCTTCGTAAAGGGCAGACAAACTTAGTGCGACTACCGGGAAAAGCACCGTGGTGTAGGCAGCGGTCCCCGGACCAACGCGACTAACCAGAGAAAGATAAGCAGTAAAGCCAATCACTGAGCCAAACAACGCTAAATAAAACAGGCTAAAAGTGTATTCGGCACCTGTGCCCCAGGCAAAAGGCACACCGCGCACCAAACAAATAACCAGTAACAATAGAGTACCGTACATCATAGCCCACATATTACTTTGTAACGGTGTGATACCCGCTTTGCCATGACGAACTGAAATCATATTGCCGAAGGAGAAAAACAAGGTACCCAGTGCAGCCAGTCCACAACCCTGAATAGTGGTAAGCCAACTGTCGTCGAGGTGAATTTCCGGTGCCATTAACAATGCCAGGCCAACTACGCCGAACAATGACGCCAGCCAGACATAACTCTCGACCCTGATTTTAAAGAAGATTCGGCCATTAATGGCATTGTAGAGTGTAGCAAGGCAAAAGATGACGGATACCAGACCAGAGGGAATATAGCGGGTGGCGTAATAGAAACAGATGAAATTGAGCGAAAACAGGCAGACTCCCTGCGCAACAAAAAACAGTTGATCCTGCCGACTGCCAATCCGCCCTTTTTTAAGCAACATCACCAGTGGGATCATTATCGCAGTGGCCAGTCCGAACCGATAAAACACCGATACCACCACATCCACATTGCCCAGCTGATAATAAATTGCCAGCCAGGTGGTCCCCCAAATGGCTACGGTTACTACATATAAAAACAGCGTCATAAGCTTTACTCAAAGAGAAGGAAAGCCAAGAGCATAGCCTCGGCAGCATACAGAAACTGGGACATTCCTGACATTTTGGGACGATCCTGCGGTTATTTTCAGCCTTCCCTGTGTCTGCCGTTAAATTATCCTTTGCCCGCTACCGGCGTTGATGAATAATAGAACAATGACGAAACAGGCCATCTTCGATACCTTATCCCATTCTAACGCCACACTCCGGGGGGAATTGCGCCTGCCCGGTGATATCCGCCTGGCCGCCTGGCAAAATGAACTGGACAGGGTGAGTTATCATACCGACGAAGTACATACGCTCTCGCTTTATACCGCGGGCGGTGAGCAAACTTATCGCCTTGATGGGTGCCGCTCACAGCGTAATGGCTTTAAGGATGCGATTTGTATTATCCCGCAACAACAGGAATCGGTGTGGGAAATTCAGGGACGTTTTGAGTTTACTCACCTGTATTTTACCGACAATCACCTGCGGGAGTTTATTGCCCGGGAGCTGGATCTTGAGCCCCGTTTATTTTCCCTGCCAGATCACTCTTTTCTGCAACATGCTTCACTGGCAGCCGCTTTGCAGCAATTGGGGCAGCCGCAGGACTGGCGTGACGACATCCACCAGCTTCACATTCAGTCGGTAGTCCAGGATGTATTTGCCGAGTTATGTAAGATGCAGTCACACAGCGCAGCCCGGAAGGTGCGCATTTATGGTGGTTTGAGTTTACGCAGCAAAAAAACCGTGCAGCAATATATTGAAGACAACCTGCAACGCTCCATCACCATTGCCGACATTGCCAGCACGGTAGGGCTTAGCGAGTTTCACTTTGCCCGGGCATTTCGCCAGTCATTTTATACCTCTGTGCATCGCTACATCGAATCTCGGCGAGTGCAGCGGGTGCGTGAACTGCTGACGCAGGGGCAAAAGCTCGTTGATATTGCAGATGCCGCCGGTTTCAGCGATCAAAGCCACTTATCCCGCGTGGTAAAACGGCAGACAGGTGTAACGCCCAAGAGCCTTAAACAGTATCTCAACAGCCAACCGCGCTAAACCATTCCAAGGTCCAGTATTCCGAAAAGCTAAACCCTCTACACTGGTAGTTTTACTCCGGACTGGCTGATGATTATCCGAACACTACTGTTATTACTGAGCATGCTGATTTGCACTGCCGCAGTAGCGCAAACTGCACCATTACAACTGGCCGAATCCTATAAGGGCGACATCGACATCAGTGAATACCTGGTAAGTGAAAAGCTCGACGGTATTCGTGCGCGCTGGACGGGCACTAAGCTTATCACCCGTAATGGCAACCCCATTTACCCGCCCCCATGGTTTACCCACAACTGGCCGACTGAGCCTTTGGACGGTGAATTGTGGAGCAAGCGGGGTAGCTTTGAAGAGATAGCCTCCACCGTTCTGAGTCATCACCCTGATGAACGTTGGCAGGCAATTAAAATGATGGTGTTTGACCTGCCCGTTAGCGGCCTGCCCTTTGAGGAGCGCGTTAAGCGTATGCAAAAGCTGATAGCTCAAACCAATAACCCCAGCCTGAGACTGATTAAACAATTTACCCTGGATTCGCTACCTGCGCTGGAAGATGCACTGGATAAAGTGACTCAACATGGCGCCGAAGGACTGATGCTGCATCATCGACAGGCGTACTATCAGGATGGACGCAACCCTGGATTATTAAAAGCCAAACGTTACCAGGACGATGAAGCCAGGGTACTTGCCCACCTGCCCGGCAAAGGCAAGTTCAAGGGCATAATGGGCTCATTATTGGTGGAAACCCGGCAGGGCCGGCAATTTAAAATTGGCAGCGGTTTTAGCCTGACCAACCGCCAGTCACCGCCACCGGTAGGAAGCTGGATAACCTATAAATATTATAGTCTTACTCAGCGCGGCATGCCGCGTTTCGCGAGCTTTCTGCATGAGCGGCCGGAGGAAGACAACCCCGTTAATCACACATCGCCAGATTAACTACCACCAGTACGTAACAATATTAAAGGTTACAAACCGACAGCTATAGGCTAATAGACTGTACAAGTCGTGCAAAACGGTCCATCCTAGGCATAACAACAAGAAACACCTGCATGAATTAGTGCATTCAGCGTAGCCTGATCAAACTGCATAAATTCAATGCCCGGTGACATCAGGCCTACAAGACACGCAAAATGATTCAGTAACGGCAAGCATCGCAATCACCATGCGCTACCCCAATTATGAGTAGCAAATTACCAACGCCGATTCTGTTTACACTTTCACGCTAAAGCACGATATACCGTTGCTTTGCACACGATTTAAGAGGAAATAACCTGGGTATGTGGTTAAGCACAGAATGCAATCTTACCTTTGATATAACAACACCTACCCCGTTTATACTGATGTTGCGGCCCCGTAATGACTTTAATCAGTGGGTGGCTGAGCAAACTTATACCATTTCGCCCAATGTCCCGGTAATTGAATACAACGATAGCTTTGGCAATTCCTGCCAGCGCTTAGTGGCGCCGGTTGGCACGTTTTCTGTGCGAACGTCGGCTAAAGTATTAACCTCGCCAGCGGTGATAGGCGACCGCTGGGCGGGATTTAATGAAATAGATACGCTACCCAATGAAGTACTGGGCTACCTGTTACCCTCGCGTTATTGCGAGTCGGACCGGTTTGTGGAAATGGCCCACAGTATTGTGGCTAATTGCGTACCAGGCTATGAGCAAGTCGCGGCTATCGAAGACTGGATTAGAACCAACGTGCACTTTAATCCCGACTCTCTGTACTTTCAACAGTCTGCTACGGAGATCAATCAGTCCCGCGAGGGCGTGTGCCGGGAGCTAGCGCATTTGGGCATCGCGCTGTGCCGTAGCCTGTGTATTCCAGCCAGAATGGTAGTGGGTTACTTACATGGATTAACCCCCATGGACATGCACGCCTGGTTTGAAGCCTACGTGGGCGGACGCTGGTACACCTTTGATGCCACCCAACCTTCATCCGACGGTGCGCGTGTGGCGATTGCCTTTGGTCATGATGCCTCCGATGTGGCCACATTTACCCAGTTTGGGCCTGCCGTGCAACCGAAAATTATGACGGTTAACGCGAGTGAAATTGAGCCGCCTGATGATGCCAGCTAAAAGACCTGAAACATTTGCCAAAACACTGTAAAGATTAGGGCCTCGACTTCGCATGAGGCCCAATCTATTCACCTATTACGATAGCAACTTCACGATGAACACCCAGAGCATTTCCTACCTCAATAACCTCTTCTCCCGCTACTTTCCGTGAAGACTGAATTTGCAACAGTGGCACTGTGAAATAAATACTACTGTAATGAAAACTCTATAGTCCTGTGGCAGCACTAAAATCACACAACAAATATAAGCCACTGATTTTTTGACCAAATTTCATATTTCAAAAGTGGTCTTTGACTTGCAACGTCTCTGAACATATTGATATCAGGAGACACATAATGTCAGAGACAGTAAGTACGGTAAATCCTACCACCGAGCAACCCGTTGCAGAATACACGCTCATGTCTGAAGCTGAAGCGAATCAAGCAGTTGATTCAGCCAATACGGCTTTTCTGAGATGGAAAAAAACCAGCTTTGCCGAGCGCGCCGAGCTGATGAATAACCTTGCCGACCAAATCGAAAAACAATCTGATGCGATTATCGATTTAATGGTTAAAGAAATGGGTAAAGTGGTAGAGCAGGGTAAACAGGAAATTGAGCTCTGCGCAGCTATTTGTCGCTATACCGCTGAAAACGGTGCCAACGTTTTGGAAGATGAAAACCGTGTGTTTGAAGGCGGCACGGCAATAATCACTTATCAGCCGCTTGGCGTTATCCTTGGTATTCAGCCCTGGAACTTTCCGCTCTACCAGGTAATTCGTTACAGCGCAGCAAACATTATGGCCGGCAACACCACCGTTATGAAGCACGCTAAGAATGTCTTTGGTATGGCTGAGCTGATTGAAAAACTCTATATTGATGCTGGCTTTCCGGAGCATGTTTACCAGTCGCTGCTTATTGATGGCAAAACCGCCAGCGTACTCATTAAACACGACAAAGTACGCGGTGTGACGTTTACCGGCAGTGATGGCGTAGGTAAGTCAGTGGCAGAAACGGCGGCCAGCTTAGCTAAAAAGACAGTTCTGGAGCTGGGCAGTAACGATGCGTTTGTGGTGTTGTCAGATGCCGATGTCGATACCGCCGTTAAAGCCTGTGTGCAGGGGCGCATAGTGAATAATGGCGAGACCTGTGTGGCAGCAAAACGCTTTATCATCACTGAGTCGGTTTACGACCAGTTTAAAACGCAATTCTTAGCCGCGTTTAAAGCCGTTAAAGTGGGCGATCCGCGTGACGAAGATACCGACCTTGGCCCGATGGCCCGCGAAGATTTACGCGATGAATTGCATAAGCAGGTTATGGAATCAGTGGATAAAGGCGCCTCTATACTGCTAGGCGGTGAAGTGCCAGACGGTAAGGGCTGGTTCTATCCGGTAACCATTCTGGAGAACATAAAGCCGGGCATGCCTGCCTATGACGACGAATTATTTGGTCCTGTCGCTTCCTTTATCAAAGCTAAAAACGATGCTGAAGCCATGAAAATTGCCAATGACTCGCGTTATGGCCTTGGCGGGGGTATCTTTACCACCGACAAAGAGAAGGCAATCAAACTGGCGCGAGAAGAGTTTGACACCGGCATGGTGAATATCAACGGCTATTCATTGGCACAACCTAATCTGCCATTTGGTGGCGTGAAAGACAGTGGTTATGGCCGTGAGCACGGTGGCTTTGGAATGCGTGAATTTGTTAACGAAAAGACTATTTTCATTTCTGAATAAAGCTAAAGGTTATTAATAGAGCAAGATGAGTGGCTTAAAGCCACTCATCTGCATCCTGGCCACCCAGTATTGCCATAATTTCAACCTCAACACCATTGAAGCGATAGTGAATACTGTCGGCATCATAAGCACAGCGCCTGTATCCCTTTCGAATATGCTCAACTGATTGATATGCAGCGGGGTTCGTCGGTATTTTTTCAAAAGTCTGAAAAAAACCTTCAAAGTACTTATCTGCCTGGAGTTCGCCATATTCGGCAAAACCGTAGGCATAAATGCGTTTGAGATCCTGTTTGGCGTTCAGCGATAACTTGTATCGATTCATCTATCGTTTCAAATCAGCTTTAAATTCTTTCAGCATTTCTTCGGGGGATTGATTAACGAATCCGCTATTTTCTGCACTTTCCAGCTTTTGATTGATAGCCTCAGAGCGTCGAGCTCGGCGAATCAAATCGTTTACGAGTTCACTTTTGTTTGCATACTCCCGGGTTGCTTCAACCTGGCTCTTTAACCACTCATCATTTTTTTCAGTCAGGGTAATGCTTTGACGAGGCATAAATATCACTCCAACAGTTATCTCCTGGTGCGATATTACACCAGACATTATTAAATGTCTGCGCCAGTTAGTGAGCGTAGCAACCCTCGAAGTATTCATTAACGAGTCAAACCTATTCAAACAGCAGAATTTTGTTACAACCGAATACCGGTAAAGGTCAATTGCTGTCTCTATCAGCCTTAAAACAATCCTCGATAGAACAACGCTTTACAATCAATTTTTTTATCCACTTCATTTACCTGATTGTTAAATTTTGATAGCCTCCGCGCGATTTCCAATTGAATGGGAATGTTCTTTAAATAAGGATTTAAACAAATGCAAAAAACAATAATAGCTGCCTGTCTGTCTACATTACTTGCCTCTCCGGCTTTCGCAAATACAGAGAACGAATCTCAACAATCCAGCGGTAAATTTAGCGCTGGAGTAGGATCATACGCGCTTGTCGTTGAAGCTGATGGCTACTCAGAAGATCAATTTGCAGGTTTTAGTATATTTGGCGACTACGCCTTTAATGACCATTTTTCATTGCGTGGCCAATACTATTCAGTGGAACATGATGATTTCTCAGAGCTCGAAGCTTCCGGACTAGAAGCTAATGCATACTTCGGTACAGGGCTCGCTAGCAATGGCTTTAAAGCTTTCATCGGTGGCGGCTTCTACTCAGAAGAAATGGAAGCAGATGGCTTTGATGAAAACTTCTCCGGTGCTCAGATTAGCGGAGGTATTGGTTACAACTGGCAGAAAGTGTCACTCGATTTTACGCTGGCAATTCGTACTGCTGGTGATTACGCCGATATGCTTAATGAAGATGAAGACGATGTGGTCGCCGCATCGGGCTCATTAAATATTGCCTACCGCTTTTAATTTCAGGCAAAACTGTTAAGCATAGAAATCCCGCAAACTGCGGGATTTTTTACGTTTATAAGGCTATCCAACTGCACGGGAAAAATTACCTAAACTGCATCACGAAGACCACAACGACATAAAGCAAGTCTACCGGTTATTCAACAGTAACCGATTTAGCCAGGTTCCTTGGTTGGTCTACGTCTGTGCCTTTTATCAGTGCCACGTAGTACGAAAGTAACTGTAGCGGGATGGTGTAGATAATCGGTGCGATCGGGCCGTCGCAGTGTGGAACATTGATGACCCGCATGGTTTCGTCGCTGGCGAATGAGGCGTCTTTATCCGCAAACACGTACATGATCCCGCCACGGGCGCGCACTTCCTCAACGTTGGATTTGAGCTTTTCCAGTAACTCGTTGTTTGGCGCAACCACAATAACCGGCATTTCTTCGTCTATCAATGCCAGTGGGCCATGCTTGAGTTCACCGGAAGCATAGGCTTCAGCGTGAATATAGGAAATCTCTTTGAGCTTTAGCGCCCCTTCCATAGCAATAGGATACTGGTCGCCGCGACCAAGAAATAAGGAGTGATTCTTATCGGCAAATTCCTCTGCTAAGTCTTCAATACCCTGGGTGATGGCCAGAGTTTCTTCCAGTTTGGCTGGCAGGCTGTGCAGCCCCTGCACGATGGCTTGTTTATCGGCTGTCGTCATGCCGTTGTGCTCACCTAAAGCAAGAGTCAGAATGAGAAACGCCGTGAGCTGGGTGGTGAAGGCTTTGGTTGAAGCCACGCCAATTTCTGCGCCGGCGCGGGTCATAAATGCCATGTCTGATTCACGCACCAGCGAGGAGCCCGGCACGTTACAAATGGTCAGGCTGGCGGTATAACCCAGCTCTTTGGCTAAACGCAGCGCAGCAAGGGTATCGGCGGTCTCCCCCGACTGAGAGATCGTCACCAGCAGGCTGTTTTCGTGCACTACCGACTTGCGATAGCGAAATTCGGAGGCGATTTCCACGTTACACGACACATTGGCAAACTGTTCAAGCCAGTAACGTGCGGTCATGCCCGCATGGTAGCTGGTACCACAGGCCACAATTTGAACATGTTTAATCTTAGCGAGCAGCTCATCGGCTCCCTTGCCAAAGATATCCGGCAGCAATCCTTCGTCGCTTACCCGTTCTTTTAAGGTGTTACGCACAACCACTGGCTGTTCGTGGATTTCTTTGAGCATGTAATGGCGATAACCGCCTTTATCGCCAGCATCATGTTCGATATTCGATTCGATAATCTCGCGTTTAACCGGCTTACCGTCTTTATCGAACACCGATACACTGCGACGGGTGATCTCGGCTACATCGCCTTCTTCAAGAAACATAAAACGGCGGGTTACAGGTAGCAGCGCCATTTGATCCGAGGCAATAAAGTTTTCGCCCAGACCAAGACCAATCACCAGTGGACTGCCGGAACGGGCAACCACCACTTTAGACGGGTCGGCGCGGTCCATAATAACGGTGCCATAAGCACCGTGAAATTGCTTTACTGAAGCCTGTACGGCAGCCAGTAAAGAATCAGTATTCTTTAATTCTTCATTCACCGTGTGGGCAATGGTTTCGGTGTCTGTATCGCTTGTGAAGGTGTATCCTTTGCTGGTGAGTTGTTCACGCAGAGACTGATAATTCTCGATGATACCGTTATGTACCACGGCAATGCGATCGTCGGAGAAGTGCGGGTGAGCATTGGCTTCGGTTACACCGCCATGAGTCGCCCAGCGCGTATGGGCAATACCCGTTGAACCCAGCGCTTCCTGATCGCTTAGCGCATCCACCAGTTCCTGTACCTTACCGGTGCGGCGCACGCGGCTAAGAATGCCATTGGGTTGTAACAACGCTACCCCGGCGGAATCGTATCCCCGGTACTCCAGGCGCTTCAGGCCCTCAAGCAATATCTCTACTACATTACGCTCTGCAACCGCACCGACGATCCCACACATAGCTATTCTCCATTGAGTGAGGCTTTCATTACCTTCACACCTTGTTGATTTAATTGTTGTTCTGCACTGAATGGTAAACCGTCATCGGTTACCAGCACTGCTACCTGTTGCCAGGCCAATTCGATATTCGGCATTTTATGCCTGAGTTTGGTTGATTCGGCCAACACCACTACCTTGCCAGCAACCCTGGCCATTTCCTGGCTCAGCAGGGTCAGTTCATTATAGGTGGTGGTGCCGCGCTCCACATCCAGTCCGGCTGCGCCCACAAAGGCCAGATCAAAACTATAGGACTGTAGCATCTTACCCGCCATATTGCCCTGAAACGACTGCGACTGTTTATCCCAGGTGCCGCCTGTCATCAGCACGGTAGGTTCATTATCAAAGGTCACCAGCTGGTTGGCGACATCCAGCGAATTAGTCATCACCACCAGTTGTGAAGGTTGTTTAAGGTGCTCCACCATAGTGGCGGTGGTACTGCCGCTGTCGATAACGATTTTGTGGCTATCATTTACCAGTGAGGCAGCGAGCTGCCCAATCGCCTGTTTAAGCGATAACTGCGTATTGGGAGTGGATGGTGGTTTGCTCAAAGGCACCGCGCCGCCGTGCTGCCGGACCAGACGGCCTTGCTCGGCGAGCAGGGTCAGATCTTTACGAATGGTCACTTCAGAGGTTGAAAACTCACGGGCAAGGGTTTCCACCGGGGTTTGTCCGTGCTGAGCAACCCAGTTAACAATACTTTCATGACGCGCGTGAAGGTTTCTTTTTTGTTTCATTCGAAAGTTATATATTTCATTTGAAATTAAATATAGCACTAAACTTTCAAATGTTACGCATTAATTTTTATACATAGGTAAATGAAACTGGTTAAGCAGGTTGATAAGAAACATTATCTTTGCATTCGAAAGCTGGCGATAATCAAAGTACGGGCACACCACAATGTTGCGTTGCCTATTTAACGCAAATTCAGGCGTTTCCCAATACAGGGAGGAAGCCACAGAAAGCGAGTTTGCATAGGTCTTGCCGGTTATAATGTGCAGCACATCGGGCGAAAACGCTTCGGGTTCGCTGAACCACAACGCGGTATCAGAGCCGGCTTGTAACAGGCGGCTATCACGAAAGTCCTGCCAGCGGGAAGTAGTGTCTCTGAATCCCAGTGTGGGCGGCAGGGCAAAGATCAGCTTGGCATAAACATTAAACACTTTTCGCCAACCGTTCCCGCAGGCCTGGCCGATATTGTAGATATCCTGATCGACCAACGGGGATACGCCGGGCTGCACGTGTTCAATCCGCGTATTCGGGCGATTGCCAATATACACGCGAATTCGCGCATTCGCATCACCCAGCGCCTGAATGTCCGGATCGGTTAACTGCATTCCACGCTTAGTGTTTGTTGCTGTTCGCTGGCAAGCCTGGCCAGTTCAATCATCCTAATCACATTAACCACACTTTGCCCGCTGGCAGGTAACGCCTCAGCGTTGTTGGTGGTTAATGCCGTTGCCAGCTGACGGTAAAAGGTAGTGTAACCACCGTTAAGCGTCGCCACCGTTTTACTTTCATCGTCAAGGTAAAGCGTACCGTGCTGCGGCGCAGGGTCTACAGACCATTCAGGGTCGACAAACACCATGCCGGCTTTAAGCTGGTCTTCCTGCGGATCGAGGTGGTACTTACGATAACTGCCTTTGGTTCCCTGCAAGGCATATCGCAGCGTTGGGCCCGCTTCGAATGGCGAACTGCCCACTTTCACAGTGATAGCAGAATAATGCAGTGTTACCTCAAAGGCGTCGTCGGATTCACCGCCGTCTCGCAGAATGCGGATATCGGCAGAAACCTGCTGCGGTATCCCGAATAACTGCACCGCCTGGTCGATAAGGTGAGGGCCGAGATCCCAGAATATTCCACTGCCGGGCCCGGCATTTTCTCGCCAGCGTTTACGCGGCGTGGGCCGGAAACGGTCGAAACGACTTTCGAGCCGCTTAATATCGCCCACCGCCTGCTCGGCGATTAGCTGTTTAAGGGTAAGGAAGTCGCCGTCGAAGCGACGATTATGAAATACGCAAAGCTGTTTATTAAGCTGAGCAGCGAGCGTTACCAGTTGCTGTGCCCGTTGGCTGCTGAGGGTAAAAGGTTTCTCCACCAGCACATGGCACCCTGCACGCAACGCCGCTTCAGCCTGTTCGGCATGCAGGTGATTGGGTGTGGTGATCACTACCAGGTCAAAGTCATTGTCAGCGATTGCCTGCTCAAAGCTACTAAACACTTTTACGCCCGGCAGCTCGCCCTCTACCTTGGCCGGATCCGATGACACCACGCCCTGAATGCTGTACGCATCCATAGCACGCAAAAACGGCACATGAAAGGTTTTGGCGGCGTAACCAAAACCCATTATTAATACAGAAAGGGCCATTATTTTTTCTTAGGCCGCTGCCAGTCGGCAATATTGCGCTGCTTGCTGCGTGCCACGGCCAGCGCATTATCAGGCACTGTTGATGTAATGATAGAGCCTGCTGCCACCGTTGCGCCTGCGCCTATCTCTACCGGAGCAACCAGCGCAGAGTTAGAGCCGATAAACGCATTTTCTCCAATTAGGGTCTTAGACTTATTAACACCATCATAATTACAGGTAATGGTACCGGCGCCAATATTGCTGCCGGCGCCGATGTCGGCGTCACCCAGGTAGGTAAGGTGATTGGCTTTGGCGCCTTCGCCTAAGCGGGCTTTTTTCATTTCTACGAAGTTACCCACTTTGGCGCCGCGTTCCATTACTGCGCCCGGGCGTAACCGTCCGTAAGGACCTACGGCACAGGATTCACCAACGCTGGCTTCTTCCACAATGCTGTTGGCTTCGATTACGGCGTTATCCGCCACCTCGCAATCAATCAACACGCAGTTGGGGCCGATAACCACGTTATTACCCAGGGTTACTTTTCCTTTGAACACGGTATTGATGTCGATAAACACATCCTGGCCGGTGGTTAACTCGCCGCGCACATCCACACGCAACGGGTCGGCCAGCGTTGCACCGTTGGTCATCAGTGCTTCGGCCTGCCATTGCTGCAGGGTTCGCTCCAGGCGGGCCAGTTGAATGCGATTATTGACACCTTCAACCTCCAGCGGCGAGTCTGGCTGAGCAGCTTTGATCACTTTGCCTTCGTTGGCGGCCATGGCAATCACATCAGTAAGATAATACTCGCCCTGGGCATTATCGTTATTCAGCTTGCTGAGCCAGCGCTTTAAGTCTTTACCAGGCATCATCATCATACCGGTATTAATTTCGGTAATGGCCCGCTGCGCTTCGGTAGCATCTTTATGTTCTACAATGGCCACAATGTTATCGTCGTTACGAATAATGCGCCCCATGCCGGTTGGGTCGTCGAGGTTTACGGTGAGAAGCGCTAGGTCGCAGCTGGCTTTCACATCAATGAGTCGCTGCAGGGTGTCGGCTTTAATCAGCGGCGCATCCCCTACCAGGATCATCACGTCTTCTTCGTCGCTGATATGTTCAACCGTTTGCATTACGGCATGGCCGGTGCCTAATTGTTCGGCTTGCAGGCACCAGTTAATTTGTTGTCCGCTAACATTGGCCTGCAGCTGGTCTCCACCATGGCCATAAACCAGATGCACGGCAGTGGCCGTTAAGGATTCTGCGGTATTGATAATCCGTTGAACCATCGCTACACCACCAACCGGGTGCAATACTTTAGGTAACGCCGACTTCATTCTGGTGCCCTTACCGGCTGCCAGAACCACTACAGAAAACGCCATAACTCATCCTTTTAACTAATAATTGGCCAATAGTGTAACCAAGCCGGCACAACAAGTCAGCGCTCATTTTAAGGCAACGGATTATTTAGGTGTGTAAGCTTATACGTCAGTGTTTGGCGACAGTAGCATGACAAGCCGTCTGTCTGTATTATACTCAGTTTCGGGCTAAAACACCGCTTACAGGGAGAAACAGAAAGCAAGTGAATGCGTTCAGGACATTACATCGAAGTATATTACTGCTGTTTGCAGTAGTAGTGATTGCCATTGTCACTCTGGTACACTTCAGCATCTCAAAAATCGTCGCCGAGCAAAGCCGGGCTCAACAACAGTCGTTGTCGCCAGCGGTTTCGCTTATTGTGTCGCAAATATTAAAACCGCTGCATGTTTCTGAAGCGCTTGGGAAATCCCGGGAGCTGGTAGAATTAATGGAGCATGAAAATATCAACGAACCCGAGGTATTTTCTGCCCTGGACCGTCTGGAACAGGAGTTTGGTTTAACTTTCTTTATTGCCAGCGATCTGGCCCGCATGCAATACAATTCTGATGGCACCAAGCTTGCGCTGATTGAAGGCGAGGTGTCGTGGTATTTTAAATATCGAGACAGAGAAGCCGATGCAGTAGCGGATATTGGAAAGTGGGAAAACCCACATTTTTATATCGATATAAAGATTTATGACGATGCCGGTAAGTTTTTAGGCTTTTTTGGCGTAGGAAAAAGCTTAAAAAGCTTCGTTTCGGTTTTCGAAACCTACAAACGTCAGTACGGCTACGACTTTTTGTTCGTGGATGGTTCAGGTGACATTATGCTGTCATCGGATCAAACGCTGGTTGCCACCTATTCCGAATTTACCAACTTATCAGAGCTACCCTGGTACGCCAGCCTGCCGGAACCTATCCGCGCCGAAAACGCTCTTAACAACCAGCTGATCACCATTGAAGGGAAAGACCACCTCATTGCTGAAGTGAGCCTGCCCCAGTTTGGCTGGACGGTTTACCTGTTGAGTCCGCTGGACGCCAGACAAGCAGAAATATCCCAGGGCTTTATTTTCAGCGTGGTTACCATGCTAGTGATTATTTTTGCGCTGTTCCTGCTTATCTATAATTTGCTGTACTACTTCCGCCGCGATATGCAGCCGGAGTTGATTATTCGCAATACTCACCGCCTGCCGGATCGCAATCAGCTGGAAGAAACCTACCTTTCGCTCACGGAACAAAACGCGTCACTGAGTGTTATTATGGTCGACATTGATCACTTTATGGATATCAACGACCAGTTTGGCCGTAATGCCGGTGATGACGTGCTCGACAAAGTCTCTGGTTTTATTTCCAGTCACCTGCGGGAACAGGACGTACTGGGGCGTTGGAGCAGTGAGGAGTTTATTATTCTGCTCCCCGAAATGGGCCCTCGTGAAGCGCAGGAACTGGCGCAGACGCTACGCCACGGCATTGCTATTCTGCCGCCACCGAGCGACTATCCGGAAATGCACTTAACCGCCAGCTTTGGTGTGTCGTTTACCGCCTCTAAGCGTAACCTTAATGAACTTACTGCTCACGCTGAGGATGCGTTATATCAGGCTCGTCGTGATGGTCGTAACCTGGTACGCGTGCAGTTAATTGACGACTAACCGCTGTTTTGCCCAGTGCGCAACGCGCTGGGCAACACCCGTAGTAAAACTTATCCCCAGCAATATCAGCAGTCCGCCACTCAAATCCCACACGCTTAGGATCTCATTAAGAAAAATAACACCCCAGACAATGCCAAATAACGGCACCAGATAACCCACCATCACCGCTTTGGCCGGGCCTGCAGAAGCTATCAGATAGAAATACAGCAAATAAGCCAGGCCGGTACCCACCACTGCCAGTGCCAGAGCGTTCATCCATGCCAGCGACGAAGGCCAGGCTTGAGGCAGTTGCATTAATGCAAACGGAGTAACTAGCAGCGAGGCCCACAACTGACTGCCGGCAGCCACCGCCACAGGCTTTACCCCCGCCAGCGACTTTTTCATCATACAGGCGCCCCAACCGTAACAACCGGCAGCCCCCAGCACAGCCAGTACCGGTACAATACTGAGCTGACTGCCCAGCGTTTTATCCAGGCTGATCACCACCACGCCAACAAATCCGCACAGTAAGCCGACGATAGCCAGCCTACTGAGGCGTTCACGCAACCATATAAACGCAAACATGGCAGCAAACATCGGCGCGGTGGCATTAAGAATAGCCAGCACTCCACTCTGTAATTGCAGGCTGGCAAAGTTGAACAACGCAAAAGGCACCGCAGTGTTAATCGCCCCCAGCAAACACATTGGCTTCCACAGCTTAACCATCTGCCGTCCACCGCCGGTGATAACTAAAAAGGGCAGGAACACTAAGGTAGCCAGTGACGTTCTCAGGACCACCAGCGGCACGATGCCAAATTCAGGCGCGGCCACGCGCATAAAAATAAACGAGGCTCCCCAAATAGCGCCAAGGAGTAATAATGCGCCCAGTTCTCGCGATGTCACTTAAATTGCTCCTTCCAATGCCAATAAAAACTGCTTTCTGGTTAACCCGCCCGCATAGCCGGTTAATTTGCCATTACTGCCAATCACCCGATGACAGGGCACAATAATGGTTAACGGGTTTTTGCCGTTTGCCATGCCCACCGCTCGCGAAGCCGTGGGCTTACCAATGCCATTGGCAATATCACCATAACTTACTGTGTGGCCATAGGGTATTGACTGCAGTTGGCGCCATACCTGCTGCTGAAACGCTGTGCCAGACGGGTTTAGCGGCACGCTAAAAGTGGTCAGGCGGCCGTCGAAGTAAGCTTCGAGCTGCTCGCAACAGGCCAGAGTAACATCTGAGGGGCTTGCCTCAGCAGTCGATTCTGACACAAAACGAATGCTGGTGATGCCCTTTTCATCGGCGCTGATTGCCATAAGCCCGCATGGGCTTTGCCAGTAACTGAGTGCCATCAGGTTTCTCCGGTGTGTTGATTGGCCAGTAACCATAGCTGGATGGTGAGGTAACTTCGCCATGGTGCCCCCAGCGATGCCTTAATGGCAAAGCGTTGTGCCTGACGAGCAACAATAAGATCTTTTTCCAGATAGACATCCGGCTCACTGCTGCCTCGCAGTTTAATATATTGCAAGGTCCAGGGGCCAATGCCTTTAATAGCCAGAATGTCACTGTCGCTGAGTTCTTTACCCGGATTTGCTGCCACCAGCGCGGCAAAATCGCGGATAGCCTGCTTTCTGGCTCCCGGCATTTTAAGCATGTCCAGCGCTGAAGAGGCTACTCGCTGTGGGGTTGGAAAAGTATGGCCATATGGCTGTTTTTCACCCAGTTCATCGCTCAAACGGTGCAACTGCGTGATTGCCGCTTTGATACTGATTTGCTGACCTATAATTGCCCTGCAGCCAGCTTCAAATAGACTCCACACACCGGGTAACCGTAGGCCGGTGGACTGCAGGTCTGGCGGCACTCCGGCATTGCTTAATGCCTGCCCGACACTCTGTGGATCAGTATCCATATCCAGTACCCGACGCAACGTGGTCAACAAAGGCTGCAAATGTTGCGGTCGGGTGAGGTGCGCTTTGATGTGAAAGCCGCCTTGTTGTTCATCAAACGTGGCGCAAACAAAACCCGGTTCATTATCAACGGTAAAGACACGGCTATAACTTTTCTCATCCACACTCTCGATATCTTCCAGCGCTCTTAATTGCAAGAAGTCCCTAATCTGTGGCCAGTTATAGGGTAACCGTACCGGCATAAAAAGCGCCAGTTCCGATGCCATGGCCTGCCGCCCGCCAGCCTTGCGAATATCACCGGCGGTTAAGGCAAAATCCTTTTTTAGGTGACTTTGCAGGCTGCGGCTCGATTGAAACCCGCTGGCTAACGCCACATCCTCAACAGGCAGAGACGTTTGCTGCAGCAGGCGTTTTGCCAGCAATAGCCGACTGTGGAGCTGAAACCGTTTGGGTGACATGCCCACTTCCCGGTTGATTAATTGCCCAAGGTAACGCTCGCTGATCCCTAAGCGTTCGGCGATGGCCTGGACCGTTTCATCAAGTGCTTCACTCAATAAGCGCATAGCACGCTGGGTGGTAGTACTCACGCCGCGCCAGGCAAATGAGCCCGGCGCGCTGTCTGGACGACATCGCAAACAAGGGCGATACCCCTGTTCAATAGCCTGCTGGGCATAATGATAGTAATCGACGTTTTTTTCATCCGGCAAACGGGCAGGACATACCGGCCGGCAAAAAATACCGGTAGTTTTTACAGCCACAAAAAACCGCCCGTCAAACCGGCGATCCCTGGATTTTCGGGCCTCACAGTACTGTTGTTGCAGAGCAGAGTCGAGCATCGCAGTCTCGCGGTTGATTTACATAGGGCCATTGTAGCCTGCTTTGCTGAACAGGTTACGAAGAAATCGGAACTGACAGTCAGCGCTCGATTAATCAGCGGTTACTTTCAATAAGTTGATCACTGTGCGGCCACCCCGCATAATAGCGACGATTATTTGACACAACATTATTCACCCCACATTCCGGAGTTTTTGTTTGCTTTATTTGGACTTGCTGCGTCGGTACTGTTTTATCGCGCTGTGTGTAATGCCTGGATGCATTGTTAGTAACACCACGATCGCCGCCGACCAGTGGTTTGAAGACTATGCTGCCCAGGTCAAGCGCGACGCACGCAAATACAATGTGCCCGGTTACGCCATGGTGTTTTATCAGCAGGGCAAGTCTCCGGTTATCAAGGTTTACGGCAGAACTCACAGTGGCGGGAAGCCCGTCGACGAGAATACGGTGTTCCGCCTGGCATCGGTATCGAAAACCTTTACCGCTGTGCTGATGGCCAAGCTGGTGCGGCAGAATCAACTCGACTGGACCACACCGGTAACCGAAATGAGCCCTACGCTTGGCGCCGCAGGCACGTTGAATCCGGGCATGACACTGGGCCATATAGTTGGCCAGTCCAGTGGCTTTATGCCTAACGCCTACGATAACCTGATTGAAGCGAATTACCCGTTAAAGCGGGTCCTCAATCAACTCGCCGGACTCGAACCCCTATGTCAGCCAGGCGAGTGTTACACCTATCAAAATGCATTGTTTGGCGTGATTCAGGAATACTTTGTCAGTCGTAACACGTCCTATCAGCGTCAGTTGCAGGAGCAATTACTCAAACCGCTGGGAATGGAAACTGCCAGTGCCGGCAAAGGTGGTTTGCTTGCCTCAGAGCAATGGGCTCGCCCGCATATTGCGATTGCGCGGAATCGCTGGCGCGAGGGTCAGGTGGAAAGCAATTACTATCGTTTTACGCCGGCGGCCGGTGTAAATGCCAGCATCAACGACATGACCCGCTGGCTACAGGCAATGTTACTGGAGTTTCCTACTGTTGTGCCGGAAGATGTAGTGGCCGCAGTAACCACCCCTCGGGTACGCACCACGCGTGAAGTTTACCGCCGCGGCTGGCGTGACGATCTCAGCGATGCTCATTATGGTCTTGGCTGGCGAATTTATGATTATGCCGGCGAAGTACTCAACTATCATGGCGGCTGGGTAAAGGGCTATCGTGCCGATGTGTCGTTTTCGCCGAAATACAAAGCCGGCTATGTGATGTTGATGAACGCTGAGTCTAACCTCATAAACACCACTACAGCGGAGTTTTGGGAAGCATACTTTGAGCAGGCCAAGCGTCCCTCAGCCAAGTAGTTTCCCGCCCACATAGCTGCGGGCAGGACGATGTATTACTTGCTGGTTTTAAGGTAAGTATAACCGCTCAGGCAGGCCTCATAAAAGTCTGTCCAGCGTACCCCTTCACGGGGTTTGATATTGCCCGCAGAAACCTGCTTGTCGATTAAACGCTTCATATCGTAAGCCATGGCTTTCGGGTTATACTGCATGATGCTCAGTACGTCTTCCACTGAGGTTCCTTTCACCACTTCTTCGATGTAAAAATCTTCCGGATCGTCATCGTAACTGAAAATGTGCACTTCGTTCAGACGGCCAAACAAATTGTGCATATCACCCATTACGTCCTGATACGCGCCGGTCAGGAACAGACCAATATAGTAGGGCTCATCAGGCTTCAGCTTGTGCATTGGCAACACATCGGTAATTTCACGGCCGACAGTGAACTGATCGATTTTACCGTCGCTATCGCAGGTAATATCTACCAGCGAACAGTTTACCTCCGGACGTTCATTCATGCGTGTGATCGGCACAACCGGCAATAACTGGTCGATAGCCCAGGTATCAGCCGCAGACTGAAACACCGAGAAATTACACAGGTACTGTGATGACAAGCTGTAATCAAGCTCCTGGAGCTCTTCAGGTACATAGTCAGCGTGAGCATAATACTCCTGCAACCGTTCCATGATTTCCCAGTACAGCGTTTCGATTTTTGCCAATTCTTCTAACGAAAGTACCCGCAACTTAAAGGCATCCAACGCTTGCTCTTTATATTGAGAGGCGTCGTTATACACTTCCTGCATATTGGTTTGCTGGTCGAAAGTGCTGGCCATTTCCCGCATGTTCTTAACAAAATAATGCTCACCTTCGGCCTCGCCGGTATCTACCCCTGCGCTGTTAGAGCGGATTTCACCCATGATCTGAGTGATTACGCAGCTGTGGTGTGCGGTAATCGCGCGGCCACTTTCGCTCACCAGATGAGGATGCGGAACACCTTCCAGATCGCACACTTCTTTCATACCATAGACCACATCTGCCACATACTCCTGCATGGAATAATTGCGCGAGGATTCACTGGTTGAAGCAGTACCGTCGTAGTCGATACCCAGGCCACCACCCACATCAACATAATCGAGCGGGAAACCCATCTTATGCATTTCAGCATAAATGCGACCACCTTCAGAAATCGCCTCTTTTACCGAGCGGATATCGGTAAGCTGACTACCAATATGAAAATGCAATAACTTAAGGCAATGCGCCATGCCCTGCTCTTTGAGATAACGGGCGGTATTAATGATTTCGGCAAAGCTCAAGCCAAATTTGGCTCGTTCGCCACCGGAGCTCTCCCATTTACCACGGCCTTTTACTGTCATTTTGGCGCGTACACCAATTAACGGTTCAATGCCCAGTTCTTTGGAGATTTTAACCAGAAGCAGTAGTTCTGAATATTTCTCAACAACCACAACCATGCGCCGACCGAGTTTGCGACCGAGCAATGCCAAACGCATAAACTCTTCATCTTTATAGCCATTAAGAATGGTCAATGAGTCTTCATTGGTGTTAAGTGCCAACACGGTAATGAGCTCAGCCTTAGAACCGGCCTCAAGACCATAGTTGTAGTGTTCACCCACATCAACGATCTCTTCCACCACTTCACGCATCTGGTTAACTTTCACCGGATACACGCCCTGATATTCGCCGCTGTATTCAGCCTCTGCAATGGTATTGCGGAAGATAGTATTCAGATTAGCAACCTGAGAACGCAAAATATCATGAAAACGTACTACAACTGGCAGTTGCACGCCTTCCTGATGGATCTCTTCAATGACCGCTTTGAAATCGATTTGAATTGATGGATCTGAAGGGTTGGGTGTGACCTTGATATTGCCGTTTTCACCAATGTGAAAATAGCCACCGCCCCAACGGGAAACGCCGTATACGCGTTCTGCCTCTTCAACAGACCACTCCTGAGAAGTTCCATCCATCGCTAACACCTTAAATATTTTGCGTGCTGGTAAAAATGATTTGCAGCTGACATGCTCATGGCGCGTATTATAACGGTCTTTACAGTCAGCGCTATGACAATTTACGCACCTGGCACTGACCCGGATTACTGCTTTTTTACGTATTAAGTCAATATGATAGAAATTTGTTGACTATTTTTTACTCACCACAGTACCATAAAGTAGTACAAATTCATGACGTTAACATATTATCTGTGAGCATTTCATGGTGCCGGGATAAGTCCACGGAAAGGAGTATGAGGGAATGCAACGTGTATTAGGAGAATTTGCCGTTGAGTTAACCCCACAGCAGGACGAGCTGGACATGGGCAGAATGCTATTCACAAAATCCTTTACCGGCGAGCTTGCCGGTACTTCCAGTGGCCAGATGCTCAGTAAACGCAGCACCGTGCAAGGTTCGGCAGGTTATGTTGCCATCGAGACCTTCGAAGGCGAACTGCAGGGCAAGAAAGGCAGCTTCTCTTTGCAACATTTGGGCATCATGAGCCGGGGCGAGCAAAAGCTAACCATCGTAGTGGTACCAGATACAGCCACCGACGGCCTGGAAGGTTTATACGGAAATATGCAAATTCAGATAGTCGATGGTAAGCACTACTACGACTTTGAATTCGATTTTACCTGAGGCCCCCGCTGTAGTAAGCCACTAAGCAGTTAACACTAATGATTTACCATCGCAGGAATGGTTCCTGCAATGATCTTCCGTAGAGTTTTAAACACCCTCCATTTTACCGTGTTGAGCTGTAGTTATTGCAGGTCGGGCGCGCAGGGTGTGAATAATTTTCATTGCGGAGGACGTCATGAATCAAACAGCCAAGCTTTATCGGATGGTGACATCACAACATATCTGCCCTTTTGGTCTGCGCTCTAAGGATTTATTGGAACGAGAAGGTTTTAAGGTGGAAGATCATCAGTTAACTCCCGCGAAGAAACCGATGCGTTTAAACAGCAATACGATGTAGAAACCACCCCGCAAACCTTTATTGATTGCAAGCAGATTGGCGGTTACGACGACCTGCGCGAATATTTCGGTAAAGGCGAGGCGGGCCAGACAGGTACTACCTACACACCGGTCATTGCCATTTTTTCGGTAGCAGCATTAATGACTGTCGGTTGGCAGTTTGCCTCATCCAGCAGCCTGCTGAGTTTATCTTCATTGTTGCTGTTTATTGCCATCAGCATGTGTTTTCTGGCAGTACAAAAACTGCAGGATTTATACAGCTTTACGCAGTCTTTTATTACCTATGACCTGCTTGCCATGCGCTGGCTGCGCTATGGTTATTGGTATCCATTCCTGGAGGCCTATGCCGGTATCGGCATGATAACGGGTTTGCCAGCCCTGTGGGTTGCTCCGGTATCGCTGTTTATCGGTACCGTTGGTGCCGTATCAGTATTTAAAGCGGTATATGTAGACAAGCGAGAACTCAAATGCGCCTGCGTAGGCGGCGACAGTAATGTGCCTCTGGGCTTTGTTTCGCTCTCGGAAAACCTGTTTATGATTGGCGGTGGTTTACTGATGCTACTGAGCTAATTCGTGTTTTAAAAAAAGGCTGCCGGATGGCAGCCTTAGTTGTTTACTGGTCAATCACACTGGTTTTTCTGAACTGCCAGCGGTTGGCAAACTGATGAAGCCAGCGGGTGAATCGCAATCGCCCCGCTCTTTCATCATAAAACGGATTTTCTCCCGGCGCGGTGAGATAAGTATTCGTAAGTACTGTGTGTGCATCGCCTGCACCAATAAAATACTGATAATTCGGCACATACTCATTCAGGAAAGTATAAGAGCCTGTCATTGCTGCGCTCCACTCCATAAACAACAGGTAGTCATCTTCAGTAAGGCCCCAGGTAAACGGATCCATATTACCGGCGTCAATCTCTGCGGAAATTTTGTAGAACAGCACCTGAACGGCATCCAGTTGCGTGGAATACTGAGCAAAACGAACCTGGGGATAGCTGGCCGCCAGCACGCCCATCATATCCTGATTTAACGTAGCGGCCTGATAAGCTCCCATAAACTGAGCAAACATAGGCGCCAGGCTATTTTCTACGCCCCAGGTATTACCGAAGGAGAAGGTCGATTCTACGAAGCCCGCAGACAAGACACCGGCGGCACCATCGCTTAACAAAGCCGTACGGGCTCTTGGGAACGCAGCTTGCAGGTAAGGGAAATTGATAGTGGCACCATAACCACCAGCACTGGAACCAGCAACCAGCATTCTGCGGGGCTTAACAGTGCTGTGAGCATAGTAGTCTTTTAACCATTCGCGCACAGCCATAAAATTGTCAAAACCGCGATGGCGCACCGGTACCGGCGCGGCAGGCACGCCTGTGATTATGCCTGTGGTATCTTCATAAACCACATCGTTTGAACCAATGTGGATATCGCCGGTGCAATAAGGAATAAACACCTTACTCCAGTTGGCAAAGGGGTTTCGCGGATTATCATCATCGAATATGCCCCCGGCATTGACCGGCGAGTTTTCGGTGTACATAGACGGGTTATAAGTAGGGCGGCCACCAGGTACACCGCTCAGAGCCAGCGATGTCACGCAGGTTGCGTCGTTCCAACAGGCACCACCACCATTAAAAAAGACCACTAATTTACCGGCATTGCCAGGTTTAAAATAAAAGTGGAAATCGTTTGGAATAACAGCCCCGGTAGCAGGGTCAGTGATTGTCTCCAGAGCACAGGCTGGCGACAGCGTTTGCGGTTGCCCCTCATCATTGATGATTTCTACTGAGGCTGGCACCGGGATTTGTTGCCATTCTTCAGCGTTAACATTGATATGCAGAGCACAGGAACACAGTGCTATAAAAGCACTTAAGCAGCGAAAGCGAGTCATATTTCATCCTTGAGTGGTAAAAGGTTGTTTAATAACAAACCGCTGATGCTGCAGGTAGGAGCGGGTGAAGCTTATTAATATAAGTCTTGATTTACATTAAAGTAAAAATCGCAGGCAGCAAAGCAATAAATTGGCTTAACCCACAATTATTGCGTCGGAGGGTGTGCAATAGCCAGAGGCTGGCGTTCCGCTTTTATCCCGTTAAACTATATCATTATAATTAATTGAAAAATGAGCGACGTATGCCTGCTGCAACCGGTAACTCCGCCTACCTTGCTATCGACCAGGGGACCACTTCTTCCAGAGCCATTTTATTTAACCAACAGTTTGAAATCCTCTACACGGCGCAGCGGGAATTTCCGCAGTACTACCCCAAAAACGGCTGGGTAGAGCAGGATCCAGAGGAACTCTGGCAGTCGGTTCTGAATGTGGCCCGTGAGGCGCTGACCGTTGCCAGCGATCTCAAACTGTCAGTCAAACATGTGGGGATCACCAATCAACGGGAAACCACTCTGGTCTGGAACAAAGAATCCGGCCAGCCAGTGTATAATGCAATCGTCTGGCAGGACCGGCGCACCAGCGGCTATTGCAGCAGCTTATCGGTACACGAAAATCTGGTACAACAAAAAACCGGCCTCAAACTGGACCCGTATTTTTCGGCCAGTAAAATACGCTGGATCCTCGACAATGTAGAGGGCGCTGCCGAACTCGCCGCAAATAACAAACTGCTGTTTGGCACTGTGGATACGTTTTTGATCTGGCGCTTAACCAACGGCAAGGTGCACGCCACCGACGTGACCAACGCCAGTCGCACCAGTTTGTTTAATATTCACAGCCAGCAGTGGGATAAGGAACTTTTAGCGCTGTTTGATATTCCAGCCGGCCTGTTGCCTGAGGTAAAAGATTGTGCCGACGACTTTGGCCGAACGCAGGCAGGCCTGTTACCGGTGGTGCTAGACATCAGCGGTGTAGCCGGCGATCAACAGGCTGCCATGGTCGGCCAGGGCTGTGTTACTCAGGGCAGCGTTAAAGCCACCTATGGCACGGGTTGCTTTGCGCTGGTTAATACCGGTAGCCATTGCGACATCAACCACACCGGCCTGCTTACCACCATCGCTTATCGGCTCAACGGCATTACCCACTATGCGGTAGAAGGTTCCATTTTTGTTGCCGGCGCGGCGGTGCAGTGGCTGCGCGACGGGCTGCGGTTGATTGAAAAAGCCGCCGATTCTGAGGCCATCGCGGGACAGGTGGGTAACGAACACGGACTGGTGGTAGTGCCCGCTTTTACCGGCCTTGGTGCACCGCACTGGGATCCTGATGCCCGGGGGGCAGTCTTCGGTATTACCCGCGCCACCACTGCCAATGACATTGTGCGCGCGACCCTCGAATCGATTTGTTTTCAAACCCACGACTTAGTAACTGCCATGAGCAGTGGCGGCAACCAGCCAACTATTCTAAAGGTAGATGGCGGCATGGTGGCTAATGAATGGTTTTGCCAGTATCTGGCCGATACGCTGGACGTTCCGGTAGTCAGACCAAAAGTGATGGAAACCACCGCACTGGGCGCTGCACTACTAGCCGCTTTTCAGGCCGGAAATATCTCCGAATTAAACCAACTGGCCGAAGCGAATCCCTGCCAGCGTGAGTTTGAAGCCAATGCCACCGATAACGACCGTGAGCAGCGGTTAACTTTGTGGCATAAAGCAGTGAAAGCAACCTTACTGATGGCTCAGTAAGGTTGCTACTGGTTTATTCTGGCGCAACGCAGGTGTAACTGGCCAGCACGTTTTTATCGCCACCGGTGTACTTTGCGTAATTCGGATACGCACAAAGCGGCATTTGACGTTCGGATTTGGCTCCCGCACTAACGGTCATCGCATCCGGGGCTGTTCCCGAAGCTTTCCAGTTTTCCAGCACGGTTAACGGATCGAAGTCTTCCGGACCATTACCGCCACCACAATGAGTCATACCAGGCACCATAAATAGTCTCGCTACATCGGTCCCCGTATCCTCTTGGGTTTGCTCATACCAGTCAGCAATATCGGTCGCTGAAAATATTGGATCGGCCAGTCCCTGGAAAATCACCATTTTTCCGCCACGGGCTGCAAACGTAGTCATGTAAGTATCATTGGCATCAAAATAACCGCCGACTTCAGCCACATTCTCCGTAAGCTCAACAAAATTTGGTTCATCCGGCATCTTTCGTGTCGGTGTGGTGAACACTGCGCCCGTGGAGGGAACACTTAGCATTTGATGCAGACCAGGACGCTGCTCACTACCAATTTTCCACGCCCGCCATCCAGGCGTATTAATTGCCGGATCCCAGGGCCAGCCGGTATAAATCTGATTACCCTCTTCGTCTACTGCGCCATTCATCACCGCAATCAGGGTATCCAGTTTGGCATCATCCAGTTTACCGCGCAGGGTTTCGGGGTCGAAATCGCATTTCGCGTAAGCCGTGACAAGGCCGTCTTCCAGCCCATCCATTGCGTCACATTTGTGTAGGATAGCGGTCGAAACGGTATCTAAATCAGACTGACTAAACGCCTCATAGAGCTTTCCTTTTGGCGAGATTTGTTCAAATTGCTCAACCTCCCACACGGCGCCCAATGCCGCCCGACTTAAATGAAAGCCCGGGTTTCCGGCTACAACGCCATCAAATTCCAGCGGATAACGCTGCGCAGCCATCATGGCCTCGCGACCACCATTGGAGCAGCCCATGAAAAAAGATTCTGCGGGGGCTTTGTTATAAAAGGTACGGACCAAAGTTTTTGCGGTGGCTGACACCTTACCTATTGCCGCATAACCGAGGTCGAGCCGGGCTTGTTGATCATCGCCAAAAGCCAGTCCACGGCCGTTATGACCACCGTCCATACTAACCACGGCATAGCCGCGCTTAATCGCTGGCGTGGCTGAGCTCCCCGTACTTGGCACAGAGCCTATAGCTGGAGCGATAAATCCGTCGGTGCCACCACCGCCCTGGAACAAAAAGCGACCATTCCACTGCTGAGGCATGCGTAATTGAAAACGAATGCCGTAGCGCCCGTTAATACCCTCACGGTCTTCAATTTTTCCTTCCACCAGACAGTGTGCGCCAATATCTACTGCAGTGGGTGAACTGCCAGTCATGGCACTCATGGGATCAGGCGGTAAGGTTTGCGCTGGCTGCATAGCAGCTGCGTTAATATCAACGTTATGCAAAGACAAACTGGTCAGGTCTTCACAACCTGATGCCATTGCAGGCGCTGATAACGCACTTGCCACAGCAATAGCGGTATACAACAAGGGCTTTTTCATACAAGTACTCGTAGTTATGAACTTATTAGATGTACAGAAAGCAAAAAACCCGCCAGCTGATTACTGACGGGTTACCTGACTCGTTATTTCAAATTGTCGCCAAAGAAGGTATCAATGCGGTCGAAAGGGATTTTATCCAGTTGATCGTATAGATCGACATGCACCATGCCATCGAGAATGATCTTCTCTTTAGGCTTGGCGGCAGCGTTATACGCATCATCGGTAAAATATTTTGAGTGCGCGTTCTCACCAGCAATCAGCAAAATAGGGCGCGGCGCAATTTCATCGATGTAAGTCAGCAGCGGCATGTTCATAAACGACAGCGCAGTTGTGGCTGTCCACTGGCCATTTGAGTTAATCGAGCGCGGATGGAAACCACGGGGCGTTTTATAAAAATCGAAGTAACTGGCCACAAATTCAGGCTCATCACCGTTCAGTTCACTGGGTAGACCCTGTGGTGCCAGTGTTGGCTCACCTTTAGCGGCATCTTCCCAGCGCTGTTCACTCATTTGCGCTAACGCACCGGCACGCTCTTGTGCGGTCATGGAGTCAAAATACCCTTTAGCCATTACACGTGACATGTCATACATGCTGGTTGTTACCACGGCTTTAATACGTTTATCGGCTGCTGCAGCATTCAGTGCCATACCACCAAAACCACAAATACCCACGACGCCAATTTTATTGCGGTCGATATTGTCCTGCAGGCCCAGAAAATCCACTGCCGCACTGAAATCTTCGGTGTTAATCTCTGGCGAAGACAAATTGCGCGGCTCGCCGCCACTTTCACCCGTGTAGGAGGGATCAAACGCGATTGTGGCATAACCGCGCTCGGCCAGAGTTTGCGCGTACAATCCGGAGGCCTGCTCTTTTACCGCACCATAAGGGCCACTCACAGCAATGGCAGAAAGTGTCTTGCCTTCAGAATTTTTAGGCAAATAAAAATCCGCCGCCAACGTAATGCCATAACGATTTTTAAAGGTCACTTTTTGATGGATAACCTTGTCGCTTTGGGGAAAGATTTTATCCCACTCTTGTACTAATTCCATGCTCGCCTCCCGGGCAATGATAAATAAATTAAACGTTAAAAATCAGAATAACCGCTTGTATTTTCTAAAAGTCTGTTTCAACCGCAATGTTTACTCCGCGCTTGATCGGGCGACCTCGATTACTTAGATAAGGGCTTTTTCTGTATGGTTTAATTATTTCAGATAGTGGGGAAGTAGCGGTAGAAAGAAAATTTCACTTTATTGCCTATTTGTCCGAAGTGACGAATTTTCTCTAATCTGGCATTACCACCTGTTTCGGCCTCTATGATCCAGAACAAACATTTGTATGATTGCCTTACGGGTATATTGCGCCACACATTTTAGTGCCGTAAGGTAAAGCAAACACCGCATGGTTTGTAATGTCGTCGTATGCAATCCCAACCAGCCATGTCATAACAAAGTAAAACGTAACTCTTACATTCAATCACTCAGGCCATCTTTCCCTGCATGCAGGGAACCCGACTTTCAGGGAGAAAGTGCTGTGCTGTTCAAAAATCCGCTATCCAGCCCCCGCGGCCCCGCTGTAATGGACATGCTGCAAAGTGTCAGCGGCATCATACTGGCCCTGTTCATGTGGGCGCACATGTTTATGGTGTCGAGCATTCTGCTGGGCAACGATGCCATGTACTGGGTTACCAAGATGTTTGAGGGCGAGCCTATCTTCGGTAAGGGCTATCCCATTCTGGTGAGCCTGTTTGCGCTGTTTATTCTGTCGTTAGTTGTGCTTCACGCGTTTCTGGCGATGCGAAAGTTTCCGACCACTCATCGCCAGTACCGTACCCTGCACAAACACCTTGGCGGTATACGCCATACCGACAGTTACCTGTGGTATGTGCAGGTGATCACCGGTTTTGCCTTATTCTTTCTGGCCTCTATCCATTTATACCAGTTAATCATGCATCCGGCGGATATCGGCCCGTTCGCCTCATCCGACAGAGTATGGACAGGGCGCATGTGGCCGCTGTATTTGGTGCTGCTGTTTGTGGTTGAACTCCACGGCGGCATTGGCCTGTACCGGGTGCTCGTCAAGTGGGGCTGGTTTATGGGCAAGGATCCTAAAGTGGGTCGCAAACGCCTGACCATTGCTAAGTGGGCACTTACTTTATTTTTTCTCGTTTTGGGGCTTATGACCCTGGCCGCCTACATGAAAATAGGCTACGAGCATCAGGATAGCGCCGGAGAGCGTTATCAACCCGCCGAATATTCGCAGCTGCACAGCGCCTCGCAAGGAGAGAATGACTAATGCAAACTATAGTAACCGAAGCGCTGATTATTGGTGGTGGGCTGGCGGGTTTACGAGCCGCTATAGGCGTAAAACGCCGCGGCTTTACGCCGCTCATTTTAAGCCTTGTGCCACCTAAACGCTCCCACAGTGCCGCCGCCCAGGGTGGCATGCAAGCCAGCTTAGGCAACAGTGCCAAAGGCTGGGGCGATAACGAAGACGTGCATTTTGCCGATACCATTCGCGGCAGTGACTGGGGCGCCGATCAGGTGGTTGCCCGCATGTTTGTGCATACCGCGCCGAAAGCCGTGCGCGAGCTTGCTGCCTGGGGCGTACCCTGGAACCGGGTACAAAAAGGCGATCATAAAAGCGTGATCAACGGCGAGGAAGTGACGATTACAGAACGGGATGAGTCACACGGGTTGATTACCGCGCGCAACTTTGGTGGCACGGCCAAATGGCGTACTAACTATGTGGCAGACGGCACCGGCCATTCCATGCTGTATACCATGAGTAATCAGGCCATAGCCGAAGGCATTGAAGTCCACGAGCGCATGGAGGCCATTGCTCTGCTCCACGAAGACGGCCGCTGTCAGGGGGCGATTGTACGAAACCTCATTACCGGCGAACTGATTGTTTACCTGGCTAAGGTCACCTGTATTGCTACCGGCGGCTTCGGCCGTATTTACCGGGTATCCACCAACGCCGTAATTAATCAGGGCATTGGTACTGCTATCGCACTTGAAACCGGCATTGCCAAACTGGGCAATATGGAAGCGGTGCAGTTTCATCCCACCGGTATTTTTCCGGCGGGTATACTGGTGACTGAAGGCTGTCGCGGCGATGGCGGCCTGTTGCTGGATGCGAAAGAGCACCGCTTTATGCCGGATTATGAACCCGAGAAGCGCGAGCTTGCCTCCCGCGATGTGGTGTCGCGCTGGATGGAAACCCATATTCGCAACGCCCACGGCGTACAGTCACGTTTTGGTGAACACTTGTGGCTGGATATCCGTTTGCTGGGCAAAAAGCATATCAACAGCAAACTGCGCGAGGTGAAGGAAATCTGCCAGTATTTCTTGGGTGTCGACCCTACCGAGTCGCTTATTCCGGTGCGCCCGGCTCAACATTATTCTATGGGCGGTATCCGTACCGATTACCGCGGCGAATCACCCACGCTGAAAGGCTTATTCGCCGCCGGCGAGGCAGCCTGCTGGGATATGCACGGGTTTAATCGCCTTGGCGGTAACTCAGTAGCAGAAACCGTAGTGGCTGGCATGATTGTAGGCGAGTTTATGGCCGACAGCCTGACCACAGATGCTACCCTGGCGATCAGTTCTACGGCCATTGATAGCCAGGTTAGTGCGGTTCGAGATGAACTGGCGTCGTTCCAGCGCAGCGAGAATAACGAAAACGCCTGGCAGATTATTGAGGCCATGCAATCAGTGATGACCGAAAAAGTAGGGATTTTTCGCCACGGCGAGCAGTTGGCTGAGGCGGTTACTGAATTGCAATCGTTGTATGAGCGTGCCGGACGAATAAAAGTAAGCGATACCAGCCGCGGCGTTAATCCTGAACTGTGCGCCGCCTACCGGGCCAAAAAGATGCTCAAACTCAGCCTGTGCGTAGCCAGTGGCGCCCTGGCCAGGGAAGAAAGCCGCGGCGCGCATTCCCGTGAAGACTTCCCGCTTAGAAACGACAAAGACTGGCTCAAGCGAACGCTGACCAGCTGGTCACCTGAGGCCGCCTCGCCTGCCATAGACTATGAGCCGCTCGATGTAATGAGCATGGAACTGCCGCCCGGCTGGCGCGGCTATGGCGGCAAAGAACGTATTGATCACCCTGATACACCTGTTCGTCAGGCCGAAGTAGATGGCGTACAGGCAGGCGACGCAGACCGCTTTGCCAAACAACAGCAACTGATGCCCTTTTCAGACTGCTTGCCCGAACCCTTCCGTGGCCGCAACGCCCGCTTATCAGAGGAGCTTGATGCATGAACGCCAGCACAGAAAAAACCATTCCGGTAAAGGTTAGCACCGCGAGAACCATTGAGTTTGCGATTTTTCGGCATAACCCTTTCGATGAGGCCAGCGAGCCGTATTTTGAAACCTATCAGTTAGAAGAAGCAGACAGTATGACGCTGTTTATCGCGTTAAATGAAATTCGCGCTAAACAGGCCCCCTCTTTGCAGTTTGATTTTGTGTGCCGGGCCGGCATTTGTGGTAGTTGCGCCATGCTCATAAATGGCCGTCCGGGCCTTGCCTGCCGCACTTTGGTAAGCCAGCTTCCAACCAAAGTTACGTTAATGCCATTACCCGGCTTTGAGCTGATTGGCGACTTATCGGTGAATACCGGTAAATGGATGCGCGGCATGAGTGAGCATTTACAAACCTGGATCCACACCAACGAAAAAGCAGACTTCAACGCCCTTGAAGAAAAAATGGAGCCAGAGCAGGCCGAACAGATTTACGAGTTGGAGCGCTGCATAGAATGCGGCTGCTGCATCGCCGGTTGCGGGACAGCGCAAATGCGGCCAGAATTTGTGGGCGCCGTAGGCCTTAATCAATTAGCGCGTTTTAAAATTGATCCCCGGGACAATCGCACCGATGCGCAGTTTTATGAAGTCATCGGCAACGAAGACGGCGTGTTTGGTTGTATGACCATGCTGGGATGCGAGGACTTCTGCCCGAAAGAACTGCCACTGGCGCAGCAAATTGCTTATATGCGCCGTGCTATGGCGGTTGCCGGCGTGAAATAGCCTTTAACCCATCTCTTCAAAGAAAAACGCGGCTAATTCATGGCGGCCGGTACAGTCTGACTTTTTGTAAACCGCCGACGCCTGGTGACGAATGGTTTTCTCTGATGTTTGCCGCAGCTCGGCGATTTCGTTGAGACTGAGGCCTTTTAGCAAAAATAAGCCCACTTCCTTTTCACTGGGAGTGAGTTGCCAGCGGTCAAACTGCTCCTGCACAGCAGCAAAGAAATCCCGTTTAGAACGCTTGAGTTCTTCACTCATCTGGCTGACTTTATTGTTAGAAAGCTCCAAGTCGTCTCTTAGCGCCTTTAACGCATTAGAACGCTGGCGAATATCAACAATAAGGAACAGGAAGAGGCTGGAGGAGATAAGGATTAATATGGACTCCTGAACAATGTGAATCAGTTCAAGGTCCTCTGAAAAGTCGATATACAGGTCCATACACTTCAGCGCAATAATGCAAATCAGCGCAACAGACAAGACTTTATCTTTCACCACTTACTCCAACAATTCATCCGGTGGGTAGAAATCATATCAGCAGCCAAAAAAAATGGCCTGCATAATTGGGTTATGCAGGCCATTTTTACGATGATTGACTAAAAGTAATGGCTAGTCATCACCAAATTCGCGAACGATGTTATTGATGGTTTCTTTGGCATCGCCCAATACCATGCGGGTGTTGTCTTTAAAGAACAGCGGGTTATCTACACCAGCAAAACCGGCATTGGCAGAACGCTTGAGCACAAATACCGTTTTAGCGCGATACACTTCGATAACCGGCATACCGTAAATCGGGCTGCCTTTCATTTCTTTCGCTGCAGGGTTAACCACGTCGTTAGCTCCGATAACGATAACCACATCGTAGTTTTCCATACGCGGGTTAACATCATCCATTTCACACAGCAGATCGTAGGGTACATCGGCTTCGGCTAACAGTACGTTCATATGGCCAGGCATACGCCCCGCTACCGGGTGAATGGCATATTCTACCGTACAGTTGTTTTCTTCCAGCAGCGACTGCATTTCACGCACTGCGTGCTGAGCCTGAGCTACCGCCATACCGTAACCCGGCACAACCAGTACAGACTGCGCGGCTTCCAGCACATAGAATGCATCCTGGGCAGACATGATTTTAACTTCACCTTCAATGGCTTCGCCCATTTCTACCGGCTTAGCAAAACCAGACAGCAGCACATTCATCAGCGAGCGGTTCATGGCTTTACACATAATGTTGGTCAGGATAAGGCCCGACGCGCCCACCAGCAGGCCAGTAACAATCAAAATGGTGTTAGCTACCGCCAGACCTGCCGCACAGGCTGCAACACCTGAATACGAGTTAAGCAGCGCAATAACCACAGGCATATCAGCACCGCCAATGGAGATGGTTGCCCAGATACCAAAGCTTAATGCCAGCGCAATAGACACGTATAACCACATTGGATTACCCGGGTCGGTGGCAAATAAGTAACCCACCACAAAAAACGCAATCAGGTGCAGAATGCTCAGTTCACGCAAACCGGTAAAGATAAACGCTTTCGACGACATCTTGCCAGAGAGCTTACCCCAGGCAATCACAGAGCCCGAAAAGGTTACACCACCAATTAAAATAGTCAGAAACACGGTGACAAAAACCAGTGAGTCGGTAGTGGCCAGCGTAATAGCACTCATACCGGAAACGGTTGCCCAGCCCAGCAGCAGTGATGCTGCGCCGCCATAGCCGTTAAACAGCGACACCATTTCTGGCATCGAAGTCATCTCTACGCTTTTCGCTTTCCATGCACCGTAGGCTCCGCCAATCACAAAGCCAGCGAGGATCCAGTGATAGCTGATAATCTGCTGGTCGATTAAGGTAACGACCACGGCGATAAACATACCTATAGCCGATACCAGGTTGCCTTTTTTGGCCGATGACGGATGACTCAGCAATTTAAGGCCAACAATGAATAACGTGGTTGCCAGTACGTAGGCAAGATTAATGATCAATGCATTATCACTCACAGCATAATCTCCTTACTTGCCTTGTTTTTTTTTGAACATACTGAGCATACGGTCGGTAACCATATACCCGCCCACAACGTTGATACTGGCCAGCGCTACAGCGGCAGTACCTAAAATTGTGGTAAGCGTATCGTTGTCTGAGCCAGAAGCGACCAACGCGCCCACCAGGGTGATCCCCGAAATGGCGTTAGAGCCGGACATTAACGGTGTATGCAGTGTTGCCGGTACCTTACGGATAAGTTCGAACCCTAAAAAGGCAGCCAGCAGAACAATAAAGATCAGGTAAATAGTTTCCATGCGTTAGCCCCCTTTGTATGCGTTTTTGAGCATGTCATTGGTGATCTCGCCAGCGTGGGTAATTACGCTACTTGCGAGGATTTCGTCTTCCAGATCCAGCGTGAACTGCTTGGATTCCTTATCGAAAAACTCATCAATGAGATTGATCAGGTTATTGGCATACATATCGGTAGCATCGCGAGCCACGCGCTGGCTCCAGTTGCCGTCACCAATCACGGTAACGCCCTCAACCACCGCTGTTTCGCCAGGCACAGAGCCTTCAACGTTACCGCCCGATAGCGCAGCCATGTCCACCACAACACTTCCGGGCTTCATTAACGCCAGAGTTTGTTTGGAAATCAGCACCGGGGGTTTGCGTCCGAACAGCTGGGCAGTGGTGATAACGATGTCAGAGTCGGCAATCGCATCGCGCTGCGCTTCCTGCTGCTTGGCTTTTTGCTCGTCGGTAAGCTCTTTGGCGTAACCATCTTTGGTCTGGCCGGTTTCACCAATATCAATTTTAAGAAACTTGCCGCCTAAAGATTCTACCTGCTCGGCCACTACCGGGCGGGTATCGTAAGCCAGCACGTTAGCACCTAAACGCTTAGCAGTCGCAATGGCTTGCAGGCCAGCTACACCAGCACCAATAATAAACACCTTGGCCGGTTTAATGGTACCGGAGGGTGTCATCATCATGGGCAGGATGCTTGGCAGGGCATTCGCGGCCTGCATCATCATCACATAGCCCGCCAGACTCGCCTGAGAACTCAGGGCATCCATTTTCTGGGCTCGGGAGGAACGCGGGATCATCTCAACTGATAGGGTTGATAGACCTTTGGAAGCCATACTTTCAACCAGTTCTTGCTGGAAGAACGGGTCGATATGGCCAATCACCAGCGCATTAGCTTTGAGTTGTTCAAGCTGGCTACTCAGTGGGCGATTAACATAGAGCACAATATCAGCATCACCGAGCACATCGGCTGTGGCTTCTACAATACTGGCACCTTGTTCGGTGTAGGCGGCATCAGGATAGCCTGATAACGCGCCAGCGTCTTGTTCAAGCATGACGGTAAAGCCCATTCGGGTAAACCGCATCACTGTGGCAGGCGTTACAGCGCAGCACTGTTCGACAAAACTATCATCAATAGCGTGCCTTGCTTCGTTTAGAACTAAGAGTTTCAAGAGTATCCTCCTTTCCTCCGGGCAAAATTAACCTAACCGCCGTTTTTAAGGAGCGATTAAGCGGTATCTGTTTGTTGCCACAAGGTGCTTTTGATCCATTTACTACAAAATTGTAAAGCTCTTGCTTTATAAAACTGGTTTATATCTACAATTTTGTAATCTTCCATTTTTATTGGAGTTTTAGGAAAGGATTACAGCGAGAAGCCAATAATGCATAAATAAAATCGAAATTGAAAGAGAAAATTTACCCTTAAACACGTAAATACCACTTATGAAACGTTTAAGCCTTATAACTCTTACTTATAATACAATTCAAAGAAGTAGGTAAATAGTGCGGGCGGGGAATTGAGTATTTAGCGCAGATATGCAACGGGCTACATTATGATTTTCACCGCTTGGTATTGGATGTTTATTTTACCGGCATAATTGCGATGCTTTTTTCAGCAATATGTAAAGCGAACGGATCATCAACGGCGGCCCCTCACAAATATCCAAACTATGTTTATCGGTAATCAATCAGCGGGCCAGTTTTCTGCTATGCCCCCTGTATATGGAGGCTCTAACTCTTTCACCTTTTCAATAAATTCATCCGGTATCTGCTTTAAATCATCGTTTGATCGAAGCGTTTCAACATAAGCGTTGAAGTAACTATCAATATCCTGTCGAACCGTTGCCAGGAATTCATCAGTATCAAAGCCGTTAAGGGCAAGCTGCTGTGTCAGGTGCTCTTTAAACGCCGAAGCGTGCAGAACAGATAATGCACTACCGTGGGCAGCACTTTTATAACCTTTTACGACAAACAAGGACGGCAATACCTTTAACGCCCCGAAGAAATTAACATTCTTACAGCGGGCTTCAAGTATCGGGCTAAACAGTTGGTCGGAATTGCTCCTGCGCTGCAGCACCGTTATCCGGGCGTTCACTTCGCCAAGTAATTCCATTACGTGTAAAGCGGCTCCCTCCGCAAGCACGATTTCTGCGGCACTCTTGTAATAGCGAAACTGTTCATACAGTGAGTGTTTCTCTGGCCGGAAGATGGTGTAACCTTGCCGGGCAAAAAACTGTTCTACATACCGCTCTCCGGCAAAGCTGCCCCGCATTAAAAATGGCGTTCGACTCACATAGATTTTTGCGGGCAGGTGCTTATCAGGCAGCACGCCGGCCCGGCGCTCACATTGCAGTAAAAACTGACGATAATCCGCAGAAACTTTTCGGTGGCTACGGAACAGGCTTTGTTGCGGCGCAACCCACAAACTTTCAACCCGCTGGGGCTTATTAATTAATTCGACCCGCGATTTGTCTACTCCCAGATAATCGAGAATTTCATAAAAATGAGGCGGTAATAACGGTGTGGCTAATATGCGAAAACGGCGGCGCAGTTGAGGTAAAAAAACAACCTTACTGATATTCGCCTGCTGCTCAGCTCCTGACAGCCCCGCCAGGCGGTGAACCGACTCAGCGATAAAATGGCCAAAGTTACTGAAAACTGGCCCGCCATAGTAATAATGGCCCTTTTTGCAGCGGCTAATTTCTGGCTGGCCGGCGATCACTTTAGTATTGGTCGCGCGCACTGGTGCCGTTTGCTGTAAGTTGATTTGTTGATACCGAAACTGATGAGCAAACTCCGGCAGCGCTTGTGCCCGCACACCACCACGGATCCTAGCCGGCGTCGAGCCGGATAGTTGCGGAATAATGTCAGCATTGCTGACCTTTACTGCGTTATTAAGCGATGCCGGGGGTTGCAGCGTCGATTTGCGCGTTGAGGCATTCAATTTTTGTCTGACTTCGCCCAGCATACGCTTACAGAATAACGGTAATGCCGCTAACCAACGTGCACCACGGCTCAACTCAAACAGGTTTTTCAACGACGCATCGTTGTCCGCCTGTTCCGCTGAATCGACTATTACACAGAGTGCCCTGAAAAGCATGGGCTTATCCTGTCGTAACTGACAGACTAATCCGGCAATATCCGACTCATGAACACCCTGCTGATACCAGGGCAATGCAGCAACGTTATTGAGGGCTTCATTAACCAGTTGCCAGTCCTGTTCCGGCAATAACTGCTGAAACTTAACCGTGACGTTGGCAAGCTGCTGTTTATAAGCTGCCAGGGTTTCATCGTCCAGCAAACGATAACGGCCTGCGCCGGCACTGGCCGCCTGTAAATAAGCATCCAGCTCTGCTTGCAAAGCGCTAATCGGAAACCGGTTAAGCCAGCGTTTGAGTTCGAGCGCAGCGAAACTGTAAGAGACGTTCACCGAAGTATCGCTCACTGAAAGTTCATCCCGCAGACCTAACACGCCAAGGACGTCGGTAATAACATTGCCTTTTTCACCATGATTTTTATAAGCGAAGCAATGGAGATGACGAGCCTCAAGCTGGTTGGCTGTTTTTAAAATGCTCTCCCATTGGCCAAGGTTGAGGCGCTTACCCGGCGCAAAAGGCTTTTGATTGCCATGACGTTTTACCGACTGGTTGTAGATTGACAGCTGAAACTCTACCGGGTTTCGCAGAAAGCAGATAATTTCAGCATCGGGCACAGCCTGAATAATGTCATCCATAATTCTGAAAAACGATTCGGAGCTTAACAGCAGTATGTGAGCTTCAGGGTTGTTCTCAAAGGCGTTGAGAACATTGGATAGTTTTTGATGATCCAACGCCAGACGGCCCTCTGGATCCGGAGCGCAAATTTCTCTGGCATTACCCGAGCTAATGCCGTTTTCGTCCACAGAGTGCGCGGGATATAAAACTCCCGACGCCATCAGTTGCTGGCGATGCTGATGAAGAAACTGTTGGATCGCCGAACTACCGGTTTTTGGCGGACCCACATGGAAGATAACGCGCTTATTCAAACTACTGCTCTGTCCCTGGAAAACGGCGTCATATTAGCACACATACCAGCCGCCTCGCACAACGGAAATCGTATTTTGTGCCTTCGTTTTTAACTGACGAATATTTGTCCGTTTTGTAAACATCATTCTGAAAAAACGAATATCTGTGGGGTTTTAATCTGATGGATGTGCTTTTCAGGCTCCATTATCATTATCACAATGACTAAATTAGAAAGGGGCAAATTATGAAAATTGTAGCTTATGGAGCAAGTACCAGTTCAACTTCAATCAACAAGGCACTGGCTACCTATACTGCCGGTCTGGTTGACGGCGCTGAAGTTAAAGTGTTGGACATCAATGATTATGATGTGCCTATGTTCAGCGAAGATCTGGAAAAAGAAATTGGCCAGGCTGACGGCGCTAAAGAGTTTTTAAACGATCTGGCCGACGCTGATGCGTTTGTTATCTCTTATGCTGAGCATAATGGCCATTACCCGGCGGCATATAAAAACCTGTTTGACTGGGCAACACGAATCGACCGTGAATTGTTCAAGCAAAAGCCGGCGGTTTATCTGGCTACCTCTCCGGGCCCAAGTGGCGCGAAATCAGTGTTAGCCGCAGCAGAAGCCTCTGCGCCTTTCTTCGCCGCAAATGTTAAAGCTACTGTTTCAGTACCGGGCTTTTATGACAAGTTCGATATGGAAGCTGGTAAGGCAACTGATGAAGCGCTTATCACCGAACTGAAGGCCGCAGTAGCCAAATTAGCTGAGTAAAGTTGCCAGCAGGTTTTAAAGAGCGCTCATTTTGAGCGCTTTTTTGTATTTGCCAGGACTATGCGACCCGGTTAGCCCCAACCAGCACCGAAGCCACGGTGCAGGGTTCGTCCCATTCATTGCGCCAATTGTGCCAGGCGCCACGCATAATTATGGTATCGCCTTTTTGCACCACCACTTCCCTGCGATCCAGTTCCATAACCATTTTACCTGAAAGTACATGAACGAAATCGATTGAGTCGGTAATGTGCATGCCCGGGCGCTCTTCGCTGAAGCTATCTGACAGGCCCGGCATATCGCTCTCTGCCTCCTCAGGAGACTCTGCAACCCGATAGCGGTTGATATCACCGGTTGAGTCAGACTGTGGCAGAAAGGTAAAATATACAAAGCGAACGCCGCCCGGAGCCGGAAAAAACGGCTCTGTGACCGGTTCAGGGTTCTGACCAGCACCAACCTCAGTAATTTTTCCCTCAGTTCCCCATAACAAGCTTCCTTTAAACAAGGGGTTGTTGTCGGCGTCATATTCGGTAAGCGCATCTACATTACGAACGGTATAGTCTGATTGTCCATCTTCTTCTATCCGCGTTACAAATACGCGGGCAACATCCGGGTGGTGCATAAATAGCCTCCAGGTTTCACTATTGTGTAAGTTTATTGTCTTTTATCCGTAGCGTTCGCGTTTTATCAGAAGATAAACACGCCTTTACCACCGCTTTGTTTGTCAAAACTTTTGTATGCTTCATCGGCCTGATCCAAGCGCCAGTAATCCGTAAATAAGTCATCCACTTTCACGTCGTGATCAACGATAAACTGCGCACAGTTCTTCATTGCTACCTCAGAAAACGTATAAGAGCCAATGATGGTGCGCTGACGACGAATCACGTCTTTCATAGCATCTGCTGATAATTGATTACCAATACCTACCAGTGCGATTTTGCCCCAGGTGGACGTAGAGCGGATAGCTTGTAGCCGGGTAATTTCTGTGCCTGCGCAATCCATGGCACAACTCACTCCCTTCCCGGCGCTTAATTTGTGCACTTGTTCGACCGGATCCTGTTCCATACCATTAATCACATGCGTTGCACCAAACTCGATGGCTTGTTGCATTCGGCTTGTGGAGATATCAACGCCAATGACCTCTACTCCCATAGCCGATGCTAACTGCACAGCTGACAGGCCTACCGGCCCCAGGCCATACACCACGAGTTGATCACGTGCGCTGATATCCAACCTTAATAACGCGCCCCATGCGGTACTGGTACCACAGGTCACTGCAGCGCCTCCCGCAAAAGACATTCCGTCGGGTAAATGCACCAGGCAGGAAGCCGGGACTTTCATATACTCAGCATGGCCGCCATGTAAAATTAAGCCATGAGGAGCAGCCCCTTCTTCGCAAAGCTGAGTCCAGCCAGTGCGACATTCATTGCAGCAGGAGCACCCTTCATAATGAAACACCATTACCCGGTCGCCTTTCCTGAAAGCTTTGGGATTAACCCCAGGGCCCGTTTCAGCAACCACCCCGCAAGGTTCGTGTCCGCCTATCACCGGTGCACTCTCATCCAGCCCGCGTGACGCCATGTCTTTAAACCCCATGGATTTGATCACTTCCTGCTGACCCAGACGATAAGGATGAAGGTCGCTGCCACACATGCCTGAGGCTTTCATTTCAATAACCACTTCACCTGGTCCTGGAATAGGATCGTCAAAGTTCAGCACTTCAACCTCACGGTCGCCTTTAAATATCATTCCACGCATCTGTCACTCCTTTTTTTTACAAAGCCTTAGCTGCACTTTACAGCGCATCCGGAGGCCTTTGCCGCTAAGTCATCTATTGACCACTTACCACGATTGTCATCGATAATGGTTGGATTTCGTTACTCACTAACTTTGCTCAAAGTACTAACCGCATAAACTGGTCAGAGAGAATAATAAATTATCACCATATGAGACTTTATGTTTAACAAACGTTAACAATAGATTACTTTTTTTACAAATAAGAATTATGCAGGAGATATTTAAACGATTCGTTCCAATTGAAGACATTGAATTGACACTGTTGCACCAGTCCGAATTGAAAACACAAAATCAATTAATCCAATTAAATTATAAGCTTAGAATGAATAAAAGAGGGGAAATTACAAATTAATCAACCATTAAGCGGCATTGAATACGATTAAAATCAGCCTAGAACCGGGCGTGATATGGGAAGTTTTCTTGGTATTTTTATTTTAAATAATCCTAAATAAAGGGATTAAATATAAAAAAAGATTAAAGACAGTATTAAGTAAACTTACAAGCGGCACATACAAAAAAGGCACTCCGAAGAGTGCCTTTCTTTATAAGCGTTAAGCTTAGGGGTGGCTTACATCATGCCGCCCATGCCGCCCATTCCGCCCATGCCGCCCATGTCAGGCATTGCAGGTGCGTCTTCTTTAGGCAGTTCAGCAATCATGGCTTCAGTGGTGATCATCAGTGAAGCGATTGATGAAGCAAACTGCAGCGCAGAACGAGTCACTTTAGTTGGGTCAAGGATACCCATTTCCAGCATGTCGCCGTAAGTGTCGTTACCGGCGTTGTAACCGTAGTTACCAGAGCCGTTCTTAATCTCGTTAACAACCACTGAGGCTTCTGCACCAGAGTTGATAGAGATTTGACGCAGAGGCGCTTCCATCGCACGCAGAGCCAGCTTGATACCGTGAGTCTGGTCTTCGTTGTCACCAGTCAGGTCAGCCAGTTTAGCCGCCGCACGTACCAGCGCAACACCACCACCAGGTACCACACCTTCTTCAACCGCTGCGCGAGTTGCATGTAATGCATCTTCTACGCGGTCTTTCTTCTCTTTCATTTCTACTTCAGTGGCTGCGCCAACTTTGATTACTGCTACACCGCCAGACAGTTTAGCCAGACGCTCTTGCAATTTTTCTTTGTCGTAGTCTGAAGTTGAATCAGCGATTTGACCACGGATTTGCTCGCAACGTGCTTCGATAGCCGCTTCTTCGCCTGCACCGTCAACAACAGTAGTGTTGTCTTTGTTGATAACAACACGCTTAGCAGTACCTAAGTCTTCCAGCTGAACTTTTTCCAGCTCCAGACCAATCTCTTCAGAGATAACAGTACCACCAGTCAGGATAGCGATGTCTTGCAGCATAGCTTTACGACGGTCACCGAAACCAGGCGCTTTAACCGCTGCAACTTTAACGATACCGCGCATGTTGTTAACAACCAGAGTTGCCAGCGCTTCGCCTTCTACGTCTTCGGCGATGATAAGCAGAGGCTTGCCGCCTTTTGCTACCGCTTCCAGCGTAGGCAGTAATTCGCGGATGTTAGAGATTTTCTTATCAACTAACAGGATGTAAGGGCTGTCCAGTTCTACTGCACCGCTTTCCTGGTTGTTGATGAAGTATGGAGACAGGTAACCACGGTCGAACTGCATACCTTCAACCACGTCCAGCTCATTTTGCAGAGCCTGACCTTCTTCTACAGTGATTACGCCTTCTTTACCTACTTTTTCCATTGCCTGTGCAATGATGTCGCCTACTTCGGCGTCAGAGTTTGCAGAGATAGTACCTACCTGAGCAATCGCTTTGCTGTCTGCACAGTCAGTAGACAGGGCTTTCAGTTCTTCAACTGCTGCCAGTACCGCTTTGTCGATACCGCGCTTCAGATCCATTGGGTTCATGCCCGCTGCCACTGATTTTAAGCCTTCAGTAACGATTGACTGAGCCAGAACAGTTGCAGTAGTCGTACCGTCACCGGCTTCGTCGTTTGCTTTAGACGCGACTTCTTTTACCATCTGTGCGCCCATGTTCTCGAACTTGTCTTCCAGCTCGATTTCTTTGGCTACAGATACACCATCTTTAGTGATGGTAGGGGCGCCGAACGACTTGTCTAAAACAACGTTACGGCCTTTAGGACCTAAGGTAACTTTTACTGCGTTAGCCAGGATGTTTACGCCTTTCAGCATTTTTGTGCGGGCGTCATCACCAAAACGTACTTCTTTAGCTGCCATGATTAATTCCTCTTAATTCGGTTAAACGGGTTCTTATTCTACGATTGCCAGAATGTCGCTTTCGCTCATGATCAGCACTTCCTGATCGTCCAGCTTCTCGGTTTTTACGCCGTAACCGTCGTTGAAAATAACGGTGTCACCGACTTTTACGTCTAATGCTTTCACTTCGCCATTCTCCAGAATGCGACCGTTGCCCACAGCGATAACTTCACCGCGAGTCGATTTTTCTGCCGCAGAACCGGTCAATACGATACCGCCAGCAGATTTGCTTTCTTGCTCTGCGCGCTTGACGATAACGCGATCGTGTAAAGGACGAATTGCCATTTTCAAATCTCCTGAATAATTCAACTATTCAATTTAAGTGTTGTTGGGATGCATGAGTGTTCATGCAGCCTTTACGTTGTTTTGGCCTGTAAGGGCCGTAAAATCTTGTCTGCGTGGATAAATGGGGTAGTACCCGGATAAACTCAAGGGCTATGTTAAAAAAAAAGTGAAATTTTTTTCTGATAGCACAAATTGGCAGGGGGAAGGGCGATTGCCAGCCTGGCAATCGCTATTTAACAAGGGCCTGATATCGGCTCGGTGGTAACAGCGAAGGCTGCCAGCCGGCCAGAATAGTACGCTTTTTATAGTCCGTCAGCTCGCTCTCACTGAGTTGAGGGCGGGCGTTGTTTATCGCGGCACCCGGCCCGTAACTGGCAAACTCACTGAAGCGGGCGTCATCAATGGGGTCAAACCGCTTACGGCTGCCATCTTTGGCGGTGCCGCCCATAGAGCCCCAGCCCACATTGGCAATGTGCGCATCCATAAAGGTATTAATGAATGTCGACTTGCCAACAGCAAAAGGGTTCGCATAGCGGCCGTCAGTAAAAGTGGTGGTTGGATGCCAGGGGCGGCCCAGCGGCACCGAGTTATCCGGTACGTCAAGCTCTCGCAGTAACCTGCAGTTTATAAAGGTAAACCCGTAGTCATTCTCCAACAGCGTGCTTGGCGCCGTGAGATAGCCGGTAAAGGTCATCGGCTGGGCTCTGGGGCGAGAAACAATGTCCACTGTGTCGAACAGAGCATTACCATTGCCAAAAATGAAATCCACATGGCCGCGAATTTCACTGTCGGTAACGTACGTCCTACCGCCCTGCACGTAAAGCGTATCCTGATACCCGAGCAATGTAACACGTTGCAAAACAGTGCGATCGGCGCTTTCTGCAATTTTGAGTGCAACCGCCTGAGTGCCGCGAATTTTATCCGGATGTCCTTTAGGTAACATGTCGTCGGCCGGGTAGTCGTAGGTGTTCTCAATGGTTAAATCGAATAAGTCAACATCCGTTGCCAGCACTTCTACCACTGCAGTACGAAAGGTGCCCCAGGTTTCATCGCTGCCGGGCTCAACCGGTTGCCCTGCATAGCGGTTATAGGTGATCCGGGTGCTGTCCTGGCCGCTGCCCACCAGCTTTATCCCCTCTCGCTCAATAACTACTCTTTCGTGATAGTGACCCGGGGCAATAAAAATCGTCCAGTCGGCCGCCCCTTGCGGCGCAGCATCCACGGCAGCCTGAATGGTGGAATAAGTCACCACTTCAGGACCATCTGCCACCATGTTGCCGGGGTTGGTGTTACTCACCCGGGCATTAACGGTAAAGTCAGTCTGTTCCCGGGTGCTGGTGCAGCCGGCAGTTACCAATAAAACCAGGCTAATGAACACACCTTTCACTAACTCAAATCTCATAAGGCTTTCCGTTTACGGTGACATTGTGCTGGGTAACGTCAGCTACATTTTCGATCACCGACGGCTTTTCCACGGATTCAAAGGTAATGTTCTTTAAGGTTACGCCGGTAATCGGTGTGTGCGGATAACCGCGCATCATAAAGGCCCGCTTCGCTTCTACCACATGCAGGTTATCGATAGTGATGGCTTCCAGCTTGGGCATAAACTGGCCCACATCACCTTCTTCGTAGTAAAAGTTAATCACAATGGCATCCTTCACTTTGCCAATGCGCAGATAGCGGTAGTTAAGGTTTTGCAGGTGACCACCGCGAATGGAGTTGGTTTTAATCCGGATCCCGCGATCCAGTTCCGGGCTGCTCATTTCACAGTGCTGGGCATACAGGTTGCGCACACCACCGGAAATTTCGCTGCCAATCACCACACCACCATGCCCGGCAGCCATTTTGCACTCATTAATAAGAATATTTTCGCAGGGTGTAGCCACCCGGCGACCATCACCATTACGCCCTGATTTAATCGCAATACAGTCATCGCCGGTATCAAACAAACAATCTTCTATCAATACATCTTTACAGCTTTCCGGATCGCAGCCGTCAGAGTTCGGGCCATGGCTGTCGCAATGCACGGCGCGCACCGTTACGTTTTCACAAAGCACCGGGTTAACCAGCCAGAAGGGGGAATTTTTAATGGTCACGCCTTCAATCAGCACATTTTTACACCGATACGGCTGGATAAACGGTGGGCGCAAGTAGTTTTCCTCGAATACCCGTTCGCTCACCGGCACGTTGTCTTCGCCCATCTGACGCAACACGTCACGAGTAAACTTTTGGTTTTCTACCGGGTCGTCACCCCATTCCGCTGCTTTCCACTTGCCTTTCCAGGGCCACCAATGGGTAGGGCTGCCACCACCTTCCAGCGTCCCTTTACCGGTAACGGCCACATTGGTTTGCTCAAAGGCATAAATCAGCGGCGAATAACCCATGAGTTCAGTCCCTTCCCAACGGGTAAACACATATGGCTTGTACAGTTCAGGATCAGGAATAAAGTGCAGCGTGGCACCTTCTTCAATATGCAGATTGATATTCGACAACAGGTGCACCGGCCCGGTATAAAACTCACCCTGTGGTACCACTACTTTGCCGCCGCCGGCAGCGGCAACCTGCTCAATGGCTTGTTTGATTTGCGGGCCAACATTCTGTCCCTTACCGGGTTTAGCGCCCAGCGCCGTAATACTCAACGTGTTATCCGCAAAAGTGGGGGGCACAATGCGCGAGCGGATGGCTGTCGCTTCATCACTCCAGGCAAATGCACTGTCGGCCTGCATAGCGCCGGAACAACCACTTAAACTCACAACGCCAGCGGCTGCAGAGCCCTGACCAACCAGCTTTAACAGATTTCTGCGGGTTAAAGACAATGTCACTGCTGTTCTCCTTGTTTTTGAACTCGCTGTAAAAAGGTATCAATCCATTGGGCGGTTTGGCTTAAATAAGGCTCAAATAACCAAAAGGTATGAATGGTTTCATTAAGCTCAATGTACTGATGAATAATATGATGCTTTTTCAGATAGGCAGTCATTTCGGCATGGCCAGCGGTAAAGCGTGGCTGACCGCTACTAATAATAAGCGTTGGAGGTGACTGCGGATGCAAATGCTGCGTTGCCGAAGCCTCTGCCCAAACCTCTGGCAACTCCTCATAAGTGCCGCCCAACCATAACGCTGCAGCGGAGCTATGCTGCTTTTTATTTTCAAACTGCAATGCCAGCGGTGTGGTGAAGTCGAGCACCCCGTCCAGGTCTATCACTGCGTTAACCGTGGTATTTTGTTCTGGCTGTGAATGATAGCGGTCGCTGGCCGCCGCATGTCCGGCCAGAGCGGCCATCTGACCACCTGAAGAACCGCCGCCAATCGCTACCTTGTCCGGATCAATAGAAAAGTCTTCAGCCCTTTCCTTTAACCAGCTGATAGCATCATTAATATCTACCATCCCGGCTGGGTAAGGGGCTTCAACCGACAGCCGGTACTCAGGCGTCATCACCACATAGCCACGCTGAGCCAACAGATTCGCCAACGGATAAAAGTGTGACTTGTTTCCTGAGCGCCATCCTCCGCCGTGGACCAGCACCACAGCCTGGCCGTTTTGATTCTCAACCGATGGGAAGAAGATATCGGCATGCAGGTCGCGTCCGTCAACACGCTTATAAGGTCTTTCAAAGGCAATACTCTGGCCTGCTCTGAAAGTCTGAGCCGGCCAAGCCAACTCAGAATGTTTTGCTTTGTAGCGGGCAAAGCGCTCACCGGGAGAGTAGCTGTCATCCACGGTGATATCTTTAGCCAGTGCCGATGCCGACACCAGCAAGCTCACAATTAACCCGATAATGTGATGGGATGCCACGCCTTGATAACTCACTGAACAACCTCTCTGTGCATCGGCAGGAACCGCACATAATCATAGCGCGCGTCAGCACCCGACTCCCCCACGGCAAACACACCGGTTTTGGCACCCACCCAGCGACCACGGCGGGCTTTAAACTGCTCACCTACTACGGTGAAAGGCTCACTCTCGCTATAGCGATAAGCAAATACCACCGTGGCATCAGAGGCCAGAATGTATCTGAGCTCGATACTTTCATGCGCGACTTCACCGTAGTCGTGAACACTCTCATCGCACCCTTTACGAGCACCACGACATTGCACATAAACCAAATGCGGGGCGTTATTGATGGTTTTGATGCCAATCCAGGCGTAGTCTTCGCCAAATAGCAGTAAGCCGGTTTCAATATCCGCTTGTGCTTTTGGCACCTTAAGTTGGCTGCGAACCTGAAAAGTCTGTGCCGGCAGTTTTTGCAGCATCAGATTAGGTGTCATCCACAAATTATTTCCGGTATCAGCCACTTTTGGCATCGCATTCAGAGTAAGCTGGCCCTCACTAACGTCCAGCCATTGTGATTTGAAGTTGCCATTCCATTGCCACTGAATACCTACCGTTTTAGCGGTAAATTCATCGCTGGTTGGCTGCAGCATTATTCGGCCAGGCAGTGCGCTAAGCGGTTTACGATGGCTATAAACCGGCTCTCCGGTGCCATCATTGTTATCGTCACGGCCTATTACCGGCCAGTCATTCAACCATGTCACCGGCTGTAAATGAACGATGCGCCCATAGGCTTTGCGGGACTGAAAGTGAATAAACCAGTCTTCACCACTACTGGTGGTTACCCAGCTGCCCTGATGCGGGCCGTTTATTAACGTATTGCCCTGGGCCATCACCGTTTTATGTTCATAGGGGCCGAAAATATTCCGCGAACGGAATACCGCCTGCCAGCCGGTTTCTACACCACCGGCCGGGGCAAATATGTAGTAATAGCCATTACGCTGGTAAAACTTTGGCCCCTCAAGGGTTCGGTAGCCCGGTAGCTGATGACCGTCCACAATAGTGGTGTACTCAGGGTTTACCCAGGAGGTATCTGGTGCCATTTCATGCAGGCTAAGGACATTGTTGAACCCTGCCCGGCTTTTCGCCCAGGCATGTAACAGGTAAGCCTTACCGTTTTTGTCCCAAAGTGGTGTTGGATCGATAATGCCTTTGCCTGGCAGGATAAGGCGTGGCTCACTCCAGGTGCCGGCCGGATCATCAGCGGTCACTACATAAATACCAAAGTCCGGATCGGGATAGAAAATCCAGTATTTACCGTCGTGATAGCGAAAGTTGGGTGCCCACACGCCGTTACCATGCTGCGGTTTATCATAATGGGCCAGGGGTACCTGCTGGGGCAGGGCATAATTGATTAGCGTCCAGTTAACTAAGTCTGTTGAATGCAGCACCGGTAGCCCGGGTGATGCATTAAAACTCGACGCAGTCATGTAATAGTTGCCGTCTACGGCCACCACATCCGGATCGGAATAATCAATATGCAGTATGGGGTTTTTATAAAAGCCATTGCCCAGGTCGCTGATGTGCAAACGATTATCCGCAGGTTTCAGCGACGTATATTCAAGCTGACCGTCGGGCTGACCGCTGCACCCCGCAAGAATACACAGGGGCAGCGTTAGCGCGCAGAGCCGGGCAATAGTGCGCATGGTTTACTTACCCAATTCCAGTGCAGCCAGAATGAAAGGGCCAACGCCTTTGGCATCATTCGGGCGAATAGGTTCGCTCATATAATACTCAAAGCTGCCGTCGCGATAGGGATTACCACCCAGCCCGGCTACCGCACACACCTGATTAAGGCTAATCACGTTGGTTGCCGGATCCACAGAAATCATTTGATCCACCAATCCGGCAAAGCCTTTTTCAGCATGGGCACGATAAGACTCTGGTAATACGCCTAAATTAACGCCACGGGCCATAGCATACGTCAGCATGGCCGTACCGGAGGCTTCCAGGTAGTTTTCTTTACGGTCGCCTAAATCGGTCACCTGATACCAGGCACCAGTTGAGTGCTGATATTTTACAACCTGCGACATAAATTTCTCAAAGCGGGCAGCCAGCCAGGCACGTTTGGAGTTTTGCACCGGCACAATATCCATTACGTCCACCATTGCCATGGCGTACCAGCCAAGCGCTCGTGACCAGTGGTGCGGTGACAATCCCGTGGCTTTGTCTGACCATTTCTGATCCCGGGATTCGTCCCAGCCATGACGTGGCAAGCCGGTTTTCGGGTCGTACAGGTGCTTTTCAATTAATTCAAACTGTAAAAACACATCGTCGAGCTGTTCAGGGTTTCTGGCGCGCATGATGTACTCTGCATAGAAAGGAGCCCCCATGTACAAACCGTCGAGCCACATCTGACTCGGATAGCGCTTTTTATGCCAGAATCCGCCTTCGCTGGTGCGCGGATGTTCATTTAACTGAGCGCGCAGCTTGTCTGCAGCAAGCATATACTTTTCATCACCGGTTTGATCATATAAAAAGAACAACACCTTTCCGGCATTGAGCATATCGATATTAAACTTTTCCGTTTTATAGGTGGCGATATTGCCCTGCTCATCAATGAGCTCGTCGTAATAGCCCTTGAGGTAATCGAAGTAACGCTTGTCACCGGTTTTTTCGTAAACCCGGGCAAACCCCAACAAGTTTAAACCGTGAACATAGTCCCAGGTCGGCTCTTTATCCCAGTCCATCATCCAGGCCTCTGGAAAACGCACCATTTCTGATTCCACCATGCGTTGATACCAACGCTTGGTGTTATCCAGTGTGTCAGTTTGCGCCGCTACTGCTGTGGTTGTAAACAGCAATGCCACCAGCGTTGTCCTTATCACCTGTCTGATCATTTTCGACCCCTGTTGAAAAAATGTAAATAATTTATGCTACCGGTAGCATTTTAGTAATTTCACTATTGTTGTCAACATGTAAACACAATAACAAATGTTCAAAAAGACGCTATGAAAACGCGTAAAATTTAACGTAAGTCATTAATCTTTAGTATAAAAAAGTGCTTGCACAGGCCTCTCAAACTAACCAACAGATGTTTCGAATATGGAACATAAATGACAAAACCAGCGAATTCTTGAAAATTTTGTGAACGACGGTTGCCACCGGTAGCATTTATATCTATATTGTTAACCTCTTGTTAACCCATACACATAATAACAACAGGTTTAACAGAATACGTACCCATGCACACAACATGTTTAGCAGCCGCTGACGGAATGAATACGCTGCAGAACAGGTTAATAAAAAACGTGAGGAAGCCACGAATGAAATTTGCCAAGAGTTTTAACAAAGCCCCATTAAGTCTGGCGGTAGCCTGTGCTTTACTAACACCTGCACTGGTGCAAGCCCAGGATGTACCTGATAATGATGTTGAAGTTATAGAGGTTCGCGCCTCAAGCTTTGCCGACAGCCTGCAAAAAGCCCTGATCACCAAGCGCGCCTCAGCCGGTGCAGTCGACACCATCCTCGCCGAAGATATTGCAGACTTTCCCGATCAGAATCTGGCCGAATCGTTACAACGTATCCCGGGTATCGCCATCAGTCGTGATGCCGGTCAGGGTCGTGAAATTACCGTTCGTGGTCTTAACTCCAGTTTTACCCGCGTGCAGCTGAATGGCATGCAGGCGCAATCACTGTCGGCTGGTCCTGGTGGTGTGCGTAAAAACCGTGCATTCGACTTTAACGTGTTTGCTTCTGAACTGTTCAGCCAGCTAACCGTCCACAAAACCTCTTCTGCCGAAATTGAAGAAGGTACCTTAGGTGCCACGGTGGACTTAACCACCGGTCGACCGTTTGATTTTAAAGACAACGTAACAGCCCTCAATGTGCAGGGCACTTACAACGACCAATCTGAAGAAGCCGATCCAAGACTGTCGGCACTCACCAGCTACACCAATGAAGACCGCACCTTTGGCTTTTTAGTCTCAGCGTCATTTTCTTCTCAGTTAATTAGCAACGTTGGCGCTGACACCGGCCGTTGGGAAGACGATAGCTTCTGTACCGACGATTCCTGCTTAGGCACCCAGAGCGAAGATTTAAGCAGCTACTGGCACCCGCGCTTCCCTCGTTTTGCCGATAAGAGCCACGACCTCGACCGCACCGGCATTACTGCGTCAATGCAGTTTGCACCCACCGACGACACCACGGTTACCGTAGATGCCTTATACGCCAAAATTGAAGCACAGCGTCTTGAGCCATTTATGCAGGCTATCTCTCTGGCGCGTACTAACTCTCTGGGTGTTGGCCAGTCTTACCTGACCGACTACACAATAGATGGTAACGACAGCATTGTGGCGGCGACAGCTCACGATGTGGATGTGCGTTCAGAAAACTTTGAGTCAAACTGGGAATCGGAGTTTACGCAATTCAGTGTCGATGTGGTTCATCATATTAACGACGATTTAAAACTGCATCTTTTAGCAGGTACTTCTGAGTCAGTTCTGGATAACCGTGAAACCACTATTATTTATGAGCACTTCAGTGAAAATGACTCACGCCGTATGCTCGATTACGCCGAAAGCAGCTCTGCGGTAACTTTTGATTACAGCAGCCCGATGAGTCCAACCATTGGCTACAGCTTTGATACCGCAAATCCGGCCAACTGGGAATTATCAGAGTACCGCGACCGTTTATATGATGCAGAATCCAGTTACGACAACGCGCGTCTTGATTTTGCCTATATCCTGAATGATTCCGTCACCCTGAAAGGTGGTGTTACGTACAAAGATTACATGTATGAAATCGCCGGTTCACGGGCAGACGGCACCTTTGCCAATGCCGATGCTGCCGACGGCACTGTAGATAACGTCGCCTTTGGTATCAGCAATGTGGTCACCGCTGCCGACGGTAACGTGGTCAGTGCAGGTGGTCAGTCGTTCTTTATGGCCGACAACGCTCAACTGCCGCAATTCCTGGCCAGTGGTGGCTGGAGCTATGCGCCTCGCGGTGGTGATACCTACGCGGTTGGCGAAGAAAACATGAGCTACTTTATTCAGGCTGACTTTTTCTTCCCGGTAGGTGACATGGACCTGCGCGGTAACGCTGGTGTGCGTTATGCGACAACCGATGTCGAATCGACTGGCCTGGTAAATGGCGACCCAACCACGGTTAAAAACGATTACAGCGATACGCTGCCATCGGTTAACCTGGCGCTCGATCTCACCGAAGACGTGGTATTACGTGCCTCTTATGCCGACGTAATGTCTCGTCCTGGCCTGAGCACGTTGTCGCCGGGTGGTAGTGTAGACCCGTTCAACCTGGGTGTTAGTTATGGTAACCCGTTCATCGAACCGTTCCGGGCTACCAACTACGACCTGTCTGCAGAGTACTACTTTGCTGAAGGTGCGTTACTGTCATTCGCCTACTTCATTAAGGACATTGAATCGTTCCCGACCAACGAAACCAGTACACTTAACTGGCAGCAAATTGGCTTACCAGACAGCGTCCTGGGCGGTCAGGCTGACATCGTGAATAATGCCGACTTTGAAGTACGTCGCCCGGTTAACGGCGGTGGCGGCAAGCTCGATGGTTACGAAGTGCAGTACCAACAAAAACTGGATTTCCTGCCTGGACCTGAGTGGGTGAAAAACTTCGGTGTGTTGGCTAACATGACGTTTGTTGATGCCGACGTAAACCTCACTGGTCAGTCAGACAGATCGTCTAACTTTACGGTTTACTGGGAAAATGACCTGTTTAGTGCCCGCGTTTCCATGGCGAAACGCAGTGAGTTCACCACGTCATTCCAGAGTAACCCGAACAAAGAACGCTATGTGGATGGCACCACCCATATTGACTTCTCGGCCAGCTACAATGTGTCAGAGAATCTCAAAGTGTCGATTGAAGGCATTAACCTGACCGACGAGCCGATTGTTGCCCTGGTATCACCAAACATTGGTGGACGCTTGTGGAATGTTACCCAAACTGGTCGTCAGTTCTTCATCGGTGCCAGCTACAGAATGTAACGATTTTATAGTGTGCCCAAGGATCATTTGATCCGCTGTTGGACCAGGTCGGGAAACAGGCGTTACGAACCAATTTAATTCCTGCTCCCATGCCCGGTCCCCAGGCCATTTGTTACAAATGGCCTTTTTTTATTTTTTAAGGAGAAAAGATGAAACGCGTTTTATTTGCGCTGATACTCTCGGCTTTTTGCTCTCATTCTCTTGCCTGGGATCCTACCCGTGTGGCGCTGCATCTGGTGGGCGACTCCACTATGTCTGACAAACCCAACCTGGCATATCCCGAACGTGGCTGGGGGCAGTTACTGCCACAGTACATAAACGAAGAACTGGAAATTGTGAATCACGCTGCCAATGGCCGCAGTACCCGCCGCTTCATCAATGAAGGACGTTGGGCGCTGGTGCTTTCAGAGTTGAAAGAGGGTGATTACGTGTTAATTCAGTTTGGTCATAACGACCAGAAAAAAGACGACCCGGCCCGCTATGCATCTGTAGATACAGACTATCCGGCGTTTTTACGTCAATACATTAAGGAAGTGCGTGAACACAAAGCCATTCCGATGATCGCCAGCTCAATTTGCCGACGCCACTTTGATGAAGAAGGTAACCTGCAACGTAAACTCATCGATTACGCTAACGCTGCCAGACAAGTCGCCAAATCAGAAGGGGTTGAGTTTTTTGACCTTAACGAACAAACCTGCGGGTTTTTAAAATCCATCGGTGAACCTGAGAGTCGTCAGTACTTTATTCAGGTACCGCCGGATTTATACACCCGCTATCCGGATGGCAAAACCGACAATACCCATTTAAATGTGGTGGGCGCATCCAAGGTTGCACAGTTTTTTATTCGCGATTTGCGTGCCCGTAACCACCCGTTGGCGAAATACGTATACCGCGACTCGCTGTAAGTTAATTTACTATGGCAAAACAGGGCCGGCGGTTATTCGACGCTGGCCTGTAATTTACGGGTTCAACTCAAACTCGCTAGCCCGGATAAACAACACATCTCCCGGTGTAAACTCACCGTTTATAACCTGCATCACGTAGCCGGTGAGTTGCTCACAGGTCATCATATTATTGTTAGGTAAATCAAAGTAATCGCGGAATTTAGTGTCAATGGCGCCGGGGCACAAGCAAATCGAGTTATAACCATCGGCAGCGAGGCTTTTCGATAGGGTGATCACCCCGGCTTTTGAGGCGCAGTAAGACGACCAGTCTTTGTAAGCATTAAACCCGGCCGTTGATGAAATCTGTATCAACTGAGTAGATTCAGAAGCAGTAAGCGCATACTTACACACATAGTACGTACCCACCAGATTTACCTGAATATCATTGACCCATAGCGCACTGTCCGACTCCAGAATACGCTTAGGATGGATGGAGCCGGCGTTATTGATCACAATATCATAGGGAGCCGAAAGTCCGGCAAAATACCCTTTAACAGAGTCTTCGCTGGTGACGTCCAGTTCACTGCGCCCTGGTGTATCTATATGGAATTGCTCGCCGTACTGCTGCTTAAAACTCTGCGCCCAATCGCCGCTGCCGCCGGTGATTAAAACTCGCTTCATGATTTTTTAATCTCCGGGTTTTCATGTTTATCGGCTGTGCTTTTCAGCCTATTGTATTGTTCGGTGATTTGCTGTTTCAATCTGGTGGTACTAACCCCTTCACCGTAAGGGAAGTAGTAAACCTCTACGCCTAAGTCGCGCAGATAATCATATTTGCCGCGCCAGTCATCGCCGACCACAAACACGTCAATATTGAGATCTTTTACCCGTTCCGTGTGATCCAGCGAGCGCTGAGGTATAACCATATTCGGATACTTCAAGGCAGAAATAATCGCTGCACGTTCTTCGTAAGGTACAGCAGGGGGATTCTTATAGGTACACACTAATTCGTCTGTACTCACGCCCACAATTAACGTACCACCAAACCCTGCACCATATTCAATCATCTTAAGATGGTTACTGTGAAATAAATCAAAGGTGCCGGATACATAGACTATTGGTTTCATTTTTATTCTTCCTGCGTAGCTATGCACTCAGGATAACATTGTTTAAGCGGGGTTACAGTGATAACCGTTGCCTGAATGCCTGAGCCTGGCGACGTGAGGGCACCAGAATACGCCCGTTTTGCATACGTACCTGCCACTGGCCGTTAAGCGGTACTTCAATATCGTCAATAAAGGCCAGATTGATAATTTCTGAACGGTTGATGCGAAAAAATTCAGCCTCGGGCAAGCGCGTCTCGATATGTGAAATGGCCTTATTCAACATGGGCTTATGCTGGTCAAAATAGACCCTTGTGTAATTCCCAACCGATTCAAACAGCTGTACCTGTTTGAGCCGTATCAGCCAGCATTGTTCGCCCTCTTTTAAAAACAACTGGCTATCGCCATGCAGCCTGGACTCGCTGGTAACAGCCTCTTGCGCCTTAAGCTGTACCCTGGCTTTTTCCATGGCTTTGGTTAAACGCGGTAATGTGATGGGCTTTAGTAAATAATCCAGCGCATCCACTTCAAAGGAGCGTACGGCAAATTCATCAAAGGCGGTGGTAAACACCACTTTTGGCAATACCTCAAGTTGCTCAAGTAAGTCGAAGCCGGTGCCGCCGGGTAAATCGATATCCAGCAGAATAAGGTCGGGCTGTACTTCGTTGATAAGGGCTCTGGCACTTTCCACTGTATCGGCCTGCCCCACCAGGGTGACATCGGGCAGTTGCGAAAGCTGCTCACACAACTCAAGCCTCGCCAGTCGACTGTCTTCTACTATGATTACCCGCATGGTTTGCCCTTATACGGTATTTGTACCCTTGCCACGACATTGTCTTGCTGTTGACTCAAAGTAAACTCATGATGCTCTGCATAAAGTATTGCCAGCCGCTGACGGATATTACCAACGCCGATGCCGCCCTGACCGGCATTCAGTGAACCAGGATTGGTCACTTCGATCAGCAGACGTTTCTCCTGAAGCCGGATAGACACGGTTATCTCACCCCCCTCCACTTGCCTGGCAATACCATGCTTTATGGCGTTTTCTACCAGTAATTGCAGCATTAATCTTGGTACGGGGCAATCCTGGCTAACTTTATCGTCCACCGTCACCTGGTAGGCCAGACGGGATTCATACTGCATCTTCATCAGGCTCACGTAAGTATCAACAATAGCCAGTTCAGCAGATAGCGGTGAGGTTTCCCCGGCATCACTTTGCAGATTATACCTTAGCATATCAGCCAGATTGGCCAGCATGTCTCTGGCCTTAGCCGCATCTTCTAAAATTAGCGCACGAATATTATTAATGCAGTTGAACATAAAGTGCGGATTCAACTGACTCAACAAGGCATTTAACTGCGCCTGTTGCAGGTTTTGCTGCAGATCCTGCTGGGATATCTCCAGCTCATCCACTTTACGCTGCCGGGTAATAAAGAAATACAGGCCGCTCCAGATCAGCAGCACCGCCCAAACCACCAGCAGATTATTAATAAACAACAAATCCAGTGCGCCACTGGCCTGCTGGATAATTGGGTTTTTGATGACCACCAGCGTTCCCAGCATCAGACTGGTTGCACCGGCAGAGCCTAGTAACGATGCGCCTATTACGCCGGCAACCACTTTGAGCAGAGGTAATCGTTGCCAGCGGCGATACCAGATGCGCAGGCAGTGTGAGGCGCCCATCGCAAAGGCATAGAGGATAAAGACAGCGATAAATAATGGATAGCTGACTATGCCTGCGGCCACTTTTAACATTGAGTCGATGGCGTAGAATAATCCCCAACCGGTAATCTGGAGCAGCCAGTATTGTTTCACGCTATTGTCCCACCCGGCTGCTTATCCAGTTACTTATCATCAATAGAGCCTGCGGCGCAAACGTCTGATTAATCCTGCCATATTCGTCGGGCAGGCCCGATTTTGCCTGCTGAAAAAGATGGTTGAGATCTGGCAGTATTTTCAGCGTCACATCCTCGTTGTCCGTGCTTGCAAAAATGGCTTCCATGCCACCGATATTAGAGGCTGCAGCTACCTGCAAATCCTTGTCGCCATTTAATGCCAGTACCGGCATGGTCAGCTTTGGCAGTACGTCTTGAGGCTTATAGGTTAAAAAGCTTCGGCCCCACTCGTTGGCCATCACTTTAATATATTGTTGGGCAGTGGCCTTGTCATACCCTTTGCTCAGTAAATCCTGCTCTATGGCCTGAGGGCTTTCTCCGGCAATCACCTGCTCAGCAAAAACGCGCATCGCCTGATAGATAGCCTCACTACTGGGCAATCCGTAAGCCTTTGCTATATCGCGTTGTTGTTCGGCCCACAATGTTGTGCCATCCACCCCCAATCCTGCCAGTAATACAACAAATGCTACCTTAGGCTGTCGGGCGGCAAACATCGGCGCCGTAACACCGCCTTCACTGTGTCCGATCAGGCCAATCTTTTGCTGGTCTATTTCATTCCGGGTGTTTAAATACTTAAAAGCAGATGCCACGTCGGTGCTGAAATCATCTATGGTTGCTCCGGCAAAGGTACCACCACTTTTTGCTGTACCGCGATCGTCGAAACGCAATACCGCAATACCCGCCCTGGTCAGGTGATCAGCAATCACCAGAAAAGGCTTATGACCCATCAGGGTTTCATCACGATCCTGAGGGCCCGAGCCGGACACCAGTATGGCGGCCGGAAAAGGGCCTTTGCCTTTGGGCAAAGTTAGCGTTGCGGCAAACTCAAAAGACCCGGAAGTATGAGGATAGCTAACCTCTTCAACAGAATAGGGAAAAGGCGCTTTGGGGTGCTGCGGCCGGGCTGCTGCCTGCCTGGCTTTTTCTTTGCCTTCCTCACTCTGGCGCGCCAGGGTCAGCGCAAAAGATTTGCCGCTTTGAGTGAATGTCCCTGCCAGCTTGCCGTCTTCCAGCGCCGCCTCATAAGAAGCACCGATGGCAGCAAATTTCACCTTTATCTGAGTCTCGGTAATACTTTCGGCACTGCCCGGAATGCCAAAAGCACCCTGGCTCGGGCTATCCAGACTCACCTTCCAGTCGGGCTCACTGCCCGCGATATGCAGTACCACAGGCAGTGTTACGCCAGGCTGAATATTAAGTTCGCCATACCAATCACCAGTGGTATCCATGGCCGCGCTGCTATTTGCCAGGAATAATCCGGCAACCAAACCTGTAATCCATTTAAGCATGAAATGTCTCCTTAACGGTTATGCTATGGAACACAGAATGCCTGATTAAATCAAGTCTGGTGGAATAAATGATTAGCGGTGATAACGACGGATAAATGGTAAATGTAAAGGATGGGCGGTAAGCCAGCAGGGCAAAGTTACCCTGCTGAGTTATTCATTAAAGGGGAGTGACGGCCTTTCTTAACGTGTCGGCCGGAATAATAGCGCCGGGATGCTGAATAACCGTACCGGCCACCATAGCACCAAAGCTGGCGGACTCAGTCACGTTTTTGCCGGATAACCGCGCTGCAAGATAACCGCCGTTAAACGCATCACCTGCGGCGGTGGTATCCACAACGTTTGATACCGTTTGTACCGGAACGATAAACTGGCCTTCGTGATTTACAATATGCACGCCTACCGCGCCGTTTTTCATCACCACTTCGCTAATGCAAAACGGAGCGAGATGCGCAAGCACATCATCAGCATTGGTATGGCCATATAACGCCAGGTGGTCGTCACCACCGGGGAATGCGATGTCAGCAACCTGGTAACTTTTATCCATCCACTCCTGAGCTTCCTGCTGATCACGCCACAATCGCGGACGATAGTTAGGATCAAAGACAATTCGGCATCCGTTGCTGCGTAAGGTATTGATTAGGTCAAACAGCTTCTCGCGCTGCTCAACATCTAAAATCGCCACCGAAATACCCGAGAAATAGAACATCTCGATATTGTCCGGGGCCTGAGTCATCACATTGAGGGTTTGTGTGGCTGCCGAACCATCCCGCCAGTAGGCAAAGGTACGCTCACCGTACTTGTCGGTTCGCACCATATACAAACCCAGATTACGCTTACTGCAGCGATAAACATGGTCGGTATTTATTTGCTCATCACCCATGGCAAACAGCAGCTCATTACTTAAAAAGTCTTCGCCAATAGCGGTCAGGTAACTTACCGACAGGCCCGGCGCATTGCGTTTTAAGTACACTGCGGTGTTGTATGTGTCACCGGCAAAGCTCTTCTTCAGTTCGGTGGCGCTGGTTGACACCAGTTCCACCATACATTCCCCAAAAATGACGACTCTTTTCACGCGGCATCCTTAGTAAATTGTTGTTGCGCCAGCGCACAGGCAGCGGTTACGCCCTGCCAGTCGCCGCTTGCGACACAGCTTTTTGGAATCATCCAGGAGCCGCCCACGGCGAATACATTGGGCAGGCTGCTGTACTCATACAAATTAGAGTTGGAAATACCACCGGTTGGGCAGAGTGATACTTCCGGAAAAATAGCGCTGAAATTATTCAGCATAGCGGCACCACCACTTAAACTGGCCGGAAAGAATTTCACTTCCGACAAGCCGGCCTCGACGGCCAGTAAAATGTCTGAGGGAGAAGCAGTACCAGGCAGATAGGGAATAGTAATGTCGCTCAGTGCCAACAGCAGTTTTTCACTGATAGTCGGGGTAATAATAAACTGACTCCCGGCGTCTACCGCTTCCTGCACATGGTATTGATTTAACACAGTGCCCATGCCTACTAACAGTTCCGGAAATGCTTCACGAATGGCGGTTACCGCGGCCGCCGCTACGGGTGTGCGGCGCACCACTTCGATACTACGCAAGCCACTGGCATGCACGGCACCGGCAATATTAACGGCCTGCTCTACACTTTGTGGCTGCAAAATCGGCAGCAATGGTGTGCCCTTAATCAGGCTTTTAAAGTAGCTCATTACAAGGCTCCCCACACATCAGTCGCATTGTTGGTGTTGATGGACGACAGCACTTCAACGTATTCCAGCACGGTGTCTTTAAACCATGTGTTGGCAGTCAGTTCGGCGAACACCTGAGGCAGATTCAGCACAGCTGCGCCGAGCGCCGGCAGGTCTCCCTGGTGCTGATTGGCTAAACTAATTAAGGTCTGTGCCAAAGGATCCACCAGCTCTTCCTGATCGTTAGCACGTTTAGCAATAAATAAAATCCATGCCGCAATCGGCACGCATAATAACTTTGCCTGCTGACCAAGCTTTAAGTTATCGCGCACGGTATTCAGCACACGGAAAGGCAGCTTCTGCGAACCATCCCAGGCAATCTGTGCCAACAAATGGCGAATGTGGCGGTTTTTATAGCGATTTAAAATATCTTCCGCGTAGGCCGCTAAATCCATCACGCCTTCAGCATTGATAGATGGAATAATTTCATCACTGAGCAAACGGCGAATAAACGCTTCCAGGGCGGTGTCGCTGATCGCTTCATATACGGTTTCTTTACCAAGCAAAATACCGGTGTAAGCAAGCGTTGAGTGGGTACCATTCAAAATACGCAGTTTGGCATTTTCAAAGGCAGCAACATCATCGGTAAAGGTAACACCAACCTTATCCCAGGCCGGACGCGGCCCGCTAAATTTGTCCTCAACCACCCACTGGGTAAAGCCTTCGCGCTGGATAGGCCAGGCATCTTCAACACCCAGCTTGTCGGCTGCCAGGCTAATCAGTGCTTCATCGGTGGCCGGCGTAATGCTATCAACCATGGTGCAGGGAAAGGCAATGTTCTGTTCAATCCACTGCGCCAGTTCGGGCTGGATTTTCTGAGCAAACTGCAATACGGCTTTGGCCAGCTTTTTGCCGTTATCAGCCAGGTTATCGCAACTGATCACGGTGATATCGGCCTGTTGCTGCTCAAAACGGTGCTTGAGCGCGCTAACAATAAGTCCTACCGCCGATACCGGTTCATCAGGGTGAGTTAAATCATGCATAATGTCAGCATGGGATGTATCGAGCTCACCATTGCTGGTCAGGCAGTAGCCTTTTTCGGTAATGGTTAACGAAATAATATGGGTATTGGCGTCGGTCAGCGCCGCCATGATGGCTTCACGGTCTTCATTTAATACCAGTACGCTATCGAAGGCGCCAATTACCTGCACATAGGGCTCGTTATCCAGTACCACCAGTGAATACAGGTTGTCCTGATCGGCGAGCTTTTGCTTTAGCTTAGCGCTGCGCATCGACACGCCGGTAATGCGCCAGTTACCGCCATAGGCCATGGCCATATCGGTATACACTGCCTGGTGGGCACGGTGAAACGCGCCCGGCCCGATGTGCACAATACCGCGACTGCGTTCAGTGCGATCGTATTCTGGCTTTTTGACCTCGGCTGGCAGAGTGGCCAGCGTAGAATTAGTTAACGACGCCGCCATGATTATGCCTGCCCCAGTTTGTAAGCTTTTTTCGCCAAATCATAAGACAGCTGTTTAATAAGGCTGCCAGCTTCTTCTTCGCTGATTCGATGTTCCACCACCATATTGGCCAGGAACCGGCAATCAATGCGGCGGGCTACATCGTGGCGAGCCGGAATCGACAGGAAAGCGCGGGTGTCATCGTTAAAGCCAACGGTATTAAACAAACCGGCAGTTTCTGTTACCTGATGGCGATAACGTAACATGCCTTCCGGACTATCGTGGAACCACCAGGCAGGGCCCAGTTTAAGACACGGATAATGGCCTGCCAGTGGTGCCAGTTCACGGGAATAGACGGTTTCATCAAGGGTGAACAAAATAATGTTCAGGCGTGGATCATTGCCGTATTTATCCAAGAGCGGTTTCAGTGCGTTAACATACTCGGTTTGCAGCGGTATATCCGCGCCTTTGTCGCGGCCGAATTTAGTAAACACATCGTTATTGTGATTACGGAATGCGCCGGGATGGATCTGCATAACCATGCCATCTTCAATACTCATACCCGCTAATTCGGTAAGCATCTGAGCACGGAACAATTCCTGTTCGGCTTCGCCGGCTTTACCATTCAGGCATTTGCTAAACAATGCCTGACAATCAGCTTTGGATAGATCTGCGGTACGGGCAGTTGGGTGGCCGTGATCGGTGGCTGTGGCACCGTGCTCGCGGAATACCGCTCGGCGCTGACGAATAGCCGCCAGATAACCTTCCCAGTCGGTGGTATTCTCGCCGGTAATCTCACCGAGCAGTTCAATATTCCGGGCGAAGTCTTCGCGGGAAGCATCTACCACATCATCCGGACGGAAAGATGTAATCACGCGTTTATCCCAACCGGTGCCTTTTAATACCCGGTGGTGCTCAAGGTTATCCAGAGCCCCCTCAGTGGTTGCAATCAGTTCAATATTGAAGCGATCCATTAAGGCGCGGGGCTTGTAAGCGTCTTTTGCCAGCTCTGCTGTGATGAAGTGGTAATACTCCATGGCGTTTTCGCTGCACAGCATGTCGGTTAAACCAAACACATTCTTAAATACTGTATCCAGCCACATTCTGGATGGGGTGCCGGCAAACAGGTAGTAATGATCAGCAAAAATCTGCCAGATTTTTTGCGGGTCGCTTTCGGTTGGACCACCATCCCAGCGGCGAATACCGAGATTCTCCAGCGAAACGCCCTGGCTATAAAGCATTCTGAACACATAGTGATCGGGTAAAATAAACAGCTCGGTGGCATTGCCAAAATTTTCATCATAGGCAAACCAGCGCGGATCGGTGTGACCGTGGGGGCTGATAATAGGCAAGTCTTTGACTGTTTGATACAGCGAGCGAGCGACAGAGCGGGTTGCTTCGTCGGCCGGAAACAGTCTGTCTTCGTGTAATAGTATTGGTTTCATATCAGTCTCTTTGTTACAGGGTTACGCCACGTTTCCAGATCGCTATCTCGTGACTGCCATTTTTCTCGTTGCAGGTTTTCTCGCCCGAGGCAATATTCAGGCATTGTTGGTAAAGCTGAGCAGCACAGTCATCAATACTGGTGCCCTGCAATATCTGCCCTGCATTAAAATCTATCCAGTGTGGCTTCTTATGAGCAATTTCACTGTTAGATGAGATTTTCACTGTGGGTACAGGAAAGCCGAGCGGGGTACCCCGTCCGGTGGTGAATAAAATGATGTGCGCGCCGCTGGCGGCGAGCGCAGTGGAACTTACCGCATCATTGCCCGGTGCCTGCAGCAAATTGAGGCCTTTCTTAGACAATGGCTCGCCATACTGCAATACACCGTTTACCGGTGCCTGTCCGCCTTTTTGCACGGCGCCCAGGGACTTTTCTTCCAGTGTGGTGAGTCCGCCGGCTTTATTACCCGGAGACGGGTTTTCATAAATAGGCTGGTTGTTATCAATAAAGTACTGTTTAAAGTCGTTAACCAGTTCAACAATTTCGGAGAAAACAGCCTGGCTGGTCGCCCGGTTCATAAGTAACTGCTCGGCACCGAACATCTCCGGGGTTTCAGTTTGCAGCACACTGCCGTTCTGTTTAACCATTAAATCGGTCATCCGCCCCACCAGCGGGTTGGCGGTAATGCCACTAAATGCATCACTCCCGCCACACTTCACACCCAGTACCAACTCGCTGCCATCAATAGGTTCCCGGGTACACTTGCCAACATCAGCCAGCATTTCATGAATAAGGCGGATGCCTTCCTCAATTTCGTCTCCAACCTGCTGGGAGTTAAAGTACCGGATCTGTCCGGCAGGGCGGTCTACTTTCTCAAGCAGATTGGATAACTGGTTGTTTTCGCACCCCAGCCCCACAATTAATACAGCGCCCGCATTGGGATGCGACGCCAGAGAGGCGAGTATGGTTTGCGTGTCGTGCAGGTCATCGCCTAATTGTGAGCAGCCAAACGGATGGGTGAATGAACGAAAGCCATCGCATTCACCAAAGAAACGACGATCGCACTCCGCGGCGATACGTTCAGCTGTGCGGTTAACACAGCCCACGGTATTGATGATCCAGACTTCATTACGGATCCCAACTTTGCCATTTGCCCGGCGATAGCCCATAAAGCTGGCCTGGGATGGTTTGGTAACCGGTTTGTTTGCGGCAACCGGTTCATACTGATAGTTTTCCTGGCCGCTTAATGCCGTTTTTAAATTATGGCTGTGCACGTGCTCACCGCGCTTAATATCAGCCTGCGCAATGCCGATGGCAAACCCATATTTCACCACTTTTTCGCCGGCGGCAATGTCACTCAGGGCGACTTTATGACCAGCGGGAATGTCACTGGCAAGGGTAACGGATAAAGCGTCTACGATCGTGCCGGCAGACAGCGCCATGGTCGACACAGCAACGTTATCGTTTGGATGCACCTGTATAAGCTTGGTTTGTTCGGCCATAAAATTTCTAAACATTTATTCCAGTTGTTGATTAAATTACCACACTTTTAACATTAATGCCACCGGTGGCAAATTACGTTAAAGCAGATTTTCTTTATTTTTTATCTGCTATGGTTTGGATGCTTTGCGGGTTGATTCGCGAATAATAAGATGCGGCTTGATAGTGTATTCTTCCACACCTTCTGCCGGCTTATTCTCTATCAGCGCGACAATCTTTTTCGCTGCAATGCCTGCCATGGCAACCACCGGTCGCTGCACTGTTGTCAGTGATGGAATCACTCGCGACGCCAGTAAGTTATCATCAAAGCCGGCAACCGATAACTCGCCGGGTACGTCGATACCCAGTTCATGCGCCACTTTGAGTACACCGGCAGCCATCTCATCGTTATTGGCCACAATCACCTGTGGCCGCGGCGTTTGGATCAGCAAAGCCCGGGCACACTCAATACCGCTCTCGTAACTGTTTTTGCCTTCAATAATCCGTTCTGCAGGAATGGATAAACCCAGCTCCTGCAGCGTATTAGTAATCCCTTCCAAACGCTCAACGGTAGAGTAATAATGGTTAGGACCGCTGATAATCGCAATGTCTTTGTGCCCCAACGACACCAGATATCGAGCCATATCACTTAACGCCGCCCGGTCGTCTGACACCACAATATTGGCTTTATCGTCGATATCCACCGACGTCAGCCTGACATAGTTAATGCCATGATTTTCCAGCGCAGTGGCCAGTTCATTAGATTCCGACACCGGAGGCAGTACTATCACGCCGTCAATGTTTGAGCGTCGCACAAAGCCCACACAATTGCTGATAAATTCGTCGCTGCGATAACTGCAGGGGTGAACAACCAGCTCGTAACCTTTTTTTGAACAAACATCGAGTACGCCACGTTGCACCTGGTCGATATAAAGAGCATCCGGGTTATCGTAAATCAAACCAATAAGATAAGAACGGCTGGCAGCCAGCCCCCGGGCCTGTTTATCCGGGGAAAAGCCCAGTTCATCCACCACCCGCTGAATTTTTTCCCGGGTGGCGGCGCCAACATTTGAGGCGCCATTGATAACCCGGGAGACGGTGCGTTTGGAAACCCCGGCTATCCGTGCCACATCATTAATGGTTGGCTTCTTATCCATGCAGAGTACTCTTTATTTTTGTTTTTTATTAATCGGCCTGAGTTTACCGTTAACCGCCTTGTTACGCTACTCTCAGCATTTATCAGCTTGTTTGTCGATAGCCCACAATGTCCGGGGTTTTACACCCCGAACAGCGCCGGTAATGCTTCACTAAACCAGGCCACGTAGGTTACCAGCATTAGCACCACAAACATCGCAACATAGAGTGGCAGCAACGGCCGGATTATTTTATCCAGGCGTGTTTTGGCAATAGCACAGGTAATAAATAGCACAGCCCCCACCGGCGGTGAGCACAAACCAATCGACAGGTTTAATACAATCATAATACCAAACTGCAGTGGGGACATGCCCAATTCCGCCGCCACCGGCAGGAAAATCGGCGTAAAGATCAGCACTGCAGGGGTCATATCCAGAAACGCCCCCACAACAATAAGCAACAGGTTTATCAGCAGCAGGATAACAATCGGGTTATCGCTAACGGTGAGCATAAAAGCACTGATATTCTGCGGAATATTGGCGTAGGACAGCATCCACGACATAGCCGTTGAAGCACCGATAAGCAGCATGACAATAGCGGTAGTTTCGGCCGATTTCAGTAAAATATCCGGCAGTTGTTTAGGCTTCACTTCGCGGTAAACACCCACCGCCAGGATCAATGAATACACCACCGCGATGGCACCGGCTTCAGTGGCGGTAAAGATACCACCAACAATCCCGCCGATAACCAGAAAGATTAAAAACAAACTGGGTATTGCAGCGGCCACCTGCTGCAGTACCAGTTTCATTGGCAGGCGATCAGCCGTTGCATATCCTTTGCGTTTAGCATGAACAAAGCACACCATCATCAGGGCCAGCCCTACCATCACGCCGGGTAGATAACCGGCCATAAATAGCGCAGCGATAGACACGCCGCCACTGGCTATGGCATAGACAATCAGAATATTACTCGGCGGGATCAGCATGCCGGTGGTAGAGGCAGCAGCGGTAACCGCCGCGCTGAAGTTTTCGTCGTAGCCCTGCTTTTTCATTTCCGGCAGCATAAAGCTACCAATGGCAGACGTAGTGGCCACGGCGGAGCCTGAAATAGCGCCAAACAGCATGCAGGACACAACGTTAACCAGTGCCAGACCACCAGGCAGCGATCCTATCAGCGCCAGCGCGCAATTTATAAGACGTTTGGCTATACCACCACGCCCCATAATCATTCCGGATAATACAAAGAACGGAATGGCCAGTAAGGCAAAGCTGTCCAGTCCACCCGCCATGCGTTGAGCAATGGTAGTGACTGCCGGGGTGAAATCGATACTCATCAACATGGCCGCCATGGTGGCAATGCCGATACTGAATGAAATGGGAACGTTAAGGACCAGCAGTAAAAAGAAAGTGACTACCAGCACCAGTGCGGTGTAATCCATTATAGCGCTCCTTCTTCGTCAGCCAGCCACAGGTTATGGATATTAATTAGCCCGTAGCAAATAAGCAGGATGCCAGACAGCGGCAACACCACATACACATACCCCATCCGAATCCCCAGAGCGGCGGAGATTTGCTCCAGTTCCAGCGTCAGTGATACCAGCTGGCTCCCACCAAATAACAGAGTGGCGGCACAAAAAATTATTACCAGCAGCTCAACCAGAGTAAGTATGTACTTACGAACATGCTCAGACTGCTTCTCTACAATCAGATTAAAACCCAGGTGGACTTTTTGTCGGTAGGCAAAAGCCGCGCCGAGCAGACCAATCCAAATCAGTAAAAAACGGGACAGTTCTTCAGTTACTGAGGCCGGATCCTGCAGGATGTAACGGGAGATAACCTGCCAAACCACGGTCAGCAAAATGAGTGCCATTGCCAGCATCAGGATGCCGGCCACGAGTTGATCAATGAGTCGTATAACCTTACGCATGCTACATGGCCTTAATTTGAGAAATGAGATCGCCAACGGCGGTGCCGCGCAGGCTGTCGTGGAATGGTTTTACCGCTTCAACGAAAGGCTTTTTGTCAGGATAGATCACTTCCACACCGTCAGCTTTGACCTTTGCCAGTGAGTCAAGCGTAGACTCCTGCCAGGCCTGGCGCTGAAAAATCACCGAATCCTGCATAGCCTTATCCACCCATTCCTGTTGCTGGTCGGTCAGGTTTTCCCACACGCGCAACGACATCAGCATCACGTCGGGCACTGAGGTGTGCTCATCCAGCGAGTAGTAACGGGCAATTTCGTAGTGACGCGACAGGTAATAACTGGGCGGATTGTTTTCTGCACCATCCACCACGCCTTGCTGCAACGCAGTGTAGAGCTCACCCCAGGCTACCGGCGTAGCAGCACCGCCCAGCTCACGAACAGTACGTACTGCAGTAGGGCTGTTAAGTACCCGAATTTTCATGCCGGCTAAATCGGCCGGCGTTCTGACCGGCTTGTTATTGGTGTAAAAGCTGCGACTGCCCGCATCATAATAGGCCAGGCCTTTGAGCCTGAAGGGCTCAACACCAGCCAGTAGTCCTTGCCCCACATCGCTGTTAAGCACTTTCCAGAAATGGTCGTTGTCGCGAAAAATGTAAGGGATACTAAAAATCTTCATGGCTGGCACAAAGCCTTCCAGCGGACTGGCCGAGACTTTGGTCATGGATAATGAGCCAATTTGCAGCAACTCGATCATTTCGCGCTCGGTGCCCAGCTGGCTGCTTGGGTAGATTTTTACGTCCATGGCGCCATTCGATAAAGCATTGAGGCGTTCACCGAAATGTACCATGGCCTTATGTACAGAATGCTGAGTGTCCAGGGTATGACCGAGACGCAAGGTAGTTACCTCACTGTCGGTGTCTGACCCACAGCTGATTAACCCAAGACTGATAACCATGACACTGGTTAATCTGACTATCTTATTAAACATCACAACGCTCCTAGCGCAGCTCGCTGGCAGGGAATTTATCCATATCATCATAATCCAGGTTTTCTCCGGCCATACCCCAGATGAAGGCGTAATTAGCGGTACCACAACCACAGTGAATCGACCACGGCGGCGATAAAATAGCCTGATGGTTCTGCACGAAGATATGGCGGGTTTCATGGGGCTCGCCCATAAAATGACTCACCGCCTGGCCTTCAGGCACATCCAGATAGAAATACACTTCATTGCGTCGATCGTGCTGATGGGCCGGCATGGTATTCCACACACTGCCCGGATAAAGCCTGGTCAGGCCCATTTGCAACTGACAGGTTTCCACCACCCCATTGATAATCAACTGGTGTATATCGCGCTGATTAGCCGTTTCTGGTGAGCCTAAGTGCAGCACATTTGCTTCGTCTTTACCCACCTTCTTACATGGATAACTGGCATGGGCAGGTGCCGCGTTCAGATAGAAGCACGCCGGCGTATCGCTGTTATCAGAGTAAAATGTCACCTTGTGAACACCTGCGCCAATATACAGGGCTTCACCTTTTTCCAATGCATAGGTGGTTTCGTCAACCTGTACCTTGCCGGCACCACCAACGTTGATCACACCTACTTCTCTGCGCGCCGTAAAACACGCCGATTTCAAAGCGTCCAGAGTCTCCAGTGTCAGGCCGCTTTCTTTCGGCACAGCGCCACCTACCATGAACCGTTCATAGTGGCTGTAAACCCAGTAAATCTTGCCTGGCTGCATTAGTTTATCGGCCAGAAAAGCATCCCGCAAAGCCTGGGTATCGTAACCTTTGGCTTCCTGCTGGCCAATGGCATAACGGGTTTCGTATTCAGTCGTCATGATTCTGTGTCCTGTTATTTAACGGGCTAAAAAGCCCCCATCAACGGCCAGTATGTGGCCGTTGATATACTGGCTGGCCGAACTGGCTAAAAACACTACGGCCCCTTTTAAATCATCCGTTTCACCCCAACGACCCGCCGGGATACGCGCACAGATTTCGTTACTGCGCGAGGCGTCGTCCTGTAAAGCCTGCGTGTTATCGGTACGGATGTAGCCTGGTGCTATGGCATTCACCTGCACGCCTGACGCTCCCCATTCATTAGCCAGCGCCTTGGTTAAGCCCGCCACCGCATGCTTACTGGCCGTATAAGCGGGCACGGTAATCCCGCCACTGTAGCTGAGCATGGAAGCAATATTTATAATTTTGCCACTGCCCTGTTCAACCATTTGTTTGCCCAGCTGCCGGCAAAGCAGAAAGCTGGCATCGAGGTTTACTCTGAGCACATTCTGCCATTCAGTTAACGGGTACTCAGTAGCCGGACTGCGGAATATAGTGCCGCCATTATTAACCAGAATGTCAATGCCTCCCCACAGCGCCAACGCATCATCGGCGAGCGCCTGTACGGCTTGCATATCACTGAGGTCGGCATGTAGCTGGGCAACTTTTACCGTGCCCAGTCTGGCAATTCTGGCCACGGTTTCATCGCACCCACCTGGCGTGGAACTCGCGCAAATCACATCGGCGCCTGCCTCGGCTAAAGCTACCGCCAGGGCTTGCCCTATGCCTCTGCTGGCACCGGTAACCAGAGCACGACGCTGGGTTAAACTAAAATCTGGCATGTCACCTCTTGCATAATTTTGCGATTACCATTTCAAAAGATGTTAACAGGTTCACCCGTGGAACAAACTTTGTTAACAATATTTAAAATAATTGCCACCGGTGGCAATTGTCAATATGATTAACTAAATTTTTACGATTGATTATCTAATGCTAACCACGGAGAAAACCATGAAACGGCACCTCGTAATATCGCTAATCGCCGCATCCATACTGCTCTCAGGCTGTTCTGATAATACCCAGTCGGTGACCCAGTCAATGAGCCAGGCGGAGACACAGTCATCGGGCGCACCTTCCGTCGCAGCAGAACAACCCGTAGTAAAAACTCATGCCGAGCTGTCGGTCCGTCAGGGTGGACAATGGCAGGACACCGAATATGTTGCCGACGATTTTCAGTTTAATTCCGTAGAGTCCTTCACCTCTCCGGAGCAACTCACCGATCACTCTTATTACCTGCGTTATGAAGGCCCGGGTTGGGAGAACGATCTGGTTGGCTACCGCCTGTATCTGGACTGGCGCAACGGTATCGACGTATTTGTAAAAACCACTACAGACATGGTGTTGCCTCAGGTCGGGCAGGATGGCTACGACAGCTATCACGAACTCAGTGACTGGGGCGGTGATGCCCTGAAGGTAGGCAAGTCGGTTGGCCTGGGCGCACTGGGGCGCTGGGTCGACGAAGGCGTACAACACTTTAAAGAGGTCGACGCAACGCACTGGCGCTTGCTGGAAAATGGCCCGCAGCAAAGTCAGTTTGAGGTAAAGTATGACGGCTGGACGGTTAACGGTATCAGTGCCGATGTCAGTACGGTGTACACCATTAAAGCCGGTGACCCGAGCACCCTGGTTGAGGTTGAGTCTTCGCTTGCCATGGACAATCTGGTGACCGGACTGGTGAAACACAAGGGCGTGGAATATATCGAGAAAGAGAGCCCGAACTGGAAAATGATTGCAACCTATGGCAAACAGAACCTGCTGGGAGATGATTTGGATTTAGGTATGGCACTGTTTGTGCGTAAAAGCGATGTGGCTGAACAATTTGTCGGGCCCCATGATTATCTGTTTAAGTTTAAGCCTGCTACATCCTACGAGTATGGTTTCTTTGCCAGCTGGCCAGGCCATCCCGACCAGGCGCAGAATCAACACCAGTTTGAAGCCTTTATGGAAGCAAAACTGGCGGCTCTTGAAGCATCACTGTAAGCAGAAGTGTTGACCGGAATACGCAGCGTCTGAGGTTATTTAAGGCGCTTATCCGGATCGTTTTCAGACTTATCGGTATACTCACCCTCGATGGTATCGCCCTCATCATGAGTCGAAGGACGGCTGGTGTACTGATAAGTTGACTGCTGCGTAGCGTTAAACGTACGCACCGTAAGATGACTGGCCGCTCTGCTGGCAATCAATTTGCGGGTAAAGGGCAGCGCAAAGGCAAAGCCGACGATATCGGTAATAAAACCCGGAGTAACTAACAGTACACCGGCAATTACCAGTAGCATACCTTCCATCATTTCCTTGCCCGGCACCTGATTCTGGGCCAGTTTCGCCTGCGCAGTTTGCAACGTTGAAATGCCTTCCTGACGAACCAGATAAGCGCCCACAAAAGCGGTGACAACAATTAGCCCAACGGTATTCCAGCCACCGATTAAGTCACCCACCTGCAGCAACAGCGAAATTTCAGCGATTGGCATGACAATAAAAAGTAATAATAAAAAGCGCAATGTACGTTTCCTGTTGCAGTCTTAAGTTTCAGTTAATGAAGATGGGGCAAAATTATGCAAACCCAAGTCATCGTATCGTAAGTTTATCCCGTACTAACGATGATTGACTTGTCATAGACCCGATTTGCTCGGTAAAGTGCCGGCAAGCCGGACAAGTTGAATAATATTTGGGATAAACCCGGTCCTATGAAAACTATGACAGACCTTTGCATCGTATATTGCACTACGGATTCGCGGCAAAACGCAGAAACCATTGCCAACCAGTTGCTAACGCAACACCTTGCTGCCTGCGTGCAGATTATTCCGGGGGTGACCTCGGTTTATCGTTGGAATAATCAGGTGATGCAGGATCAGGAATTCCAGATCCTCATTAAAACCCACCAGCACAAGCTTGCAGAAGCAGAGCAGTTGGTTACAGCGCTACATAACTACGACGTGCCGCAGTGGATTGCCGTACCGGCTTGTGCAGCGAGTGAAGCTTATGGCTCCTGGGTAGAACAGGAATTAAACATTGAAAAGAGGAAGTAATTCGGTGAATCAGTCCCGGTTAGCAGTAATCACCCTGACATTTTTTGCCTTGTTATTCACAACGGTGGCTTCGGCCCAGTTAAGTGACAATAACATGGATGACCTGTTCAGTGACGAACCGTCATTTCTCCCGGTAGAAGAAGCCTTTGTTTTTGATTTTTCACAGCAAGGCGACACCCTGGTAATACGCTTTGACATCGCAGACGGCTACTACCTGTACAAAAAGCAATTTAAGGTATCAACCAAAAATGCCACGCTGGGCGAACCAGTTTTCCCCCCGGCTGAGCAGATTGAAGATGAATTCTTTGGTATTTCTGACGTGTTTTATAACACAGTATCGTTCAGTTACCCGATCACCGAAACCGTGCAGGATGGCGTGGTTAAACTGCGCTACCAGGGTTGTGCCAGCGCCGGGTTATGCTATCCACCCACCACCAAGGTGATTTACCTTAACGAAATTCAGGGCGCCAGCGTCACCGCAGAGTTAAGTGGAGGTGAGACGCAAGCTTCTCCACCACCAGCCCAGACGGTCAGTGAGCAATACGATTTGGCCAATCTGCTGCAATCCGATGAAAACCTGCCTGTCACCCTACTGCTGTTCTTAGCGCTGGGGATAGGACTGGCGTTTACGCCTTGCGTGTTCCCCATGTATCCCATCGTGTCGGGTATCGTTATTGGCCAGGGCAAAGACATCAAAATGTCACGCGCGTTCACGCTCGCCTTTGTGTATGTGCAGGGCATGGCCATCATGTACTCATTGTTGGGCCTGGTAGTTGCCTCAGCCGGTGTGCAGTTTCAGGCATCGCTCCAGAGCCCTTACATCCTCGGTACCTTTATTGTGGTTTTTGTTGCGCTGGCAGCCGCCATGTTTGGCGCCTACGAAATTCAGTTACCCAGTAAGTGGCAGGAAAAAGTCAGTGGCATGAGCAACGCTCAGCAACGGGGCAGCCTGGTGGGCGTGTTTGTAATGGGTATCCTGTCTGGCTTAATTGCCTCCCCCTGCACGACTGCGCCACTCACCGGTGTACTGATATTTATCGCCCAGAGCGGCGACATGACACTGGGCTTCCTTGCTCTGTATGCGCTAAGCCTGGGTATGGGTATCCCGCTAATTATCTTTGCCATGACCGGAGGCAAATTACTTCCGAAAGCCGGGAACTGGATGAACATTATTAAAACCACCTTCGGCTTTATGTTACTGGCTGTAGCGATTGTGTTTGTTGAACGACTGTGGAACTCAGACTACAGCATGCTGCTCTGGTCGGCACTCGGTCTGGGGGCTTTCAGCTACTATCAGGTTGTTAATCAGCCAAGCGCTGCCACCTTTGCCAAAGGCGTGCGTTCTCTGGTGATTTTCCTGGGTCTGTTTGTATCCGCAATGCTGGGCTATAACGCTTTGTTTGGCCAGAGCGGTGGGCATTATGAAACGTCCGGCGCATCCACTGGCGTAACCTCGCAGTCCACTTCCCATCCTGAATTTATGGTTGTGAAGAATCTGGAGGATTTTGAACAAAAACTGGCTGCCGCTAACGCTGAAGGCAAATCAGTGATGGTTGATCTCTACGCTGACTGGTGCGTGGCCTGTAAAGAGTTTGAAAAATACACCTTCGTTGATCCGGCGGTGATTGATGCACTGAGTAACACGGTGTGGATGCAGATTGACTTAACCGACAATACACCCACCAACCTGGCATTCCAGGATGCCTTTGACGTGTTGGGATTACCCACCATTTTACTGTTCGATGAAGCAGGCAATGAACTTACCAAAGCCCGGGTAACCGGTTTTATGAAAGCAGAGCCTTTTGCACAACATGTAACAAAGGCATTAAACAAAAATCAATGAGTTAACATTCAAATTTATGTTTAAGTAATTTAGATTAAACGTAATTTACCTTAATCTATATTAGAAAAACCTATTAATCATCAATTAGTTGCAACTACTCATAAAGGTAGTTGCAACCCTTTCAATACTTCCCTACAGTAGCACCATATATGTACTACAATTCATAGCGTTAGCCTGTGGATTAGAGAAAGTCATGAATAAATATTTTGTTGTAGGGATAGCAACAGTCGTTGCTCTGATACTCGCTCACTTTGTTTCTGGCGTAGTTGGAGTGCTCGTTCTCGCCGCGGCAGTATTCGCATACGAGTATCTGGCGCCATCGTCACCAGCAAGCAGTGTTGATGCGCCACAAACCGCGTCATCTGCGCCAGCCACCACTGCAAGTCCGGTTGCGGCAGAGCCTGCACTAAACAGTGTAGCGCAAACATCAACGGAAGTGCTGGCCGACTGTGAGTCGAGTCTGGCCAATATCATCTCCACCCACAATGACGCAGTGGATACGCTTAGCACCAGCTTTATTGGCCTGCGAGGCCTGGTTGATCAGCAAAGCAATACCATTTTGCAGTTGATCAAAGCCGACGATGAAAGCGATGAATTGTACAGCGATCGAATGCGTAGTTTTGCTGAACGGACTGGCGTAACCCTGGACCGCTTTATCCAAAGTACTGTGGATATGTCGGCCGGGATCATGGAAATCCTTGAGCAAATTACCGCAATAAATGACACCGTACCATCGGTAATTCAGGCGCTGAAAGACATCGACAGCATTGCTGCGCAAACTAATTTGCTGGCGCTGAATGCGGCCATTGAGGCTGCCCGCGCAGGGGAACATGGCCGCGGTTTTGCGGTAGTAGCAGATGAAGTACGCAGCTTATCCAATCGCTCCGCTCAGTTTAGCGAATCGATTCAGACCCAGATTAACAGTATCAATGACAAAATATCCTCGCTGAGCGACCGAATCGGTGTACTGGCTGCCTATGATGTTAGTTATGTTATTGAAGCCAAAAAAGATATTAATCAGGCGCTGGAGGGTATAATTGTTAAGGCCGAACATGATCAAAATATCACGTCGGGCCTCCATGACCTGTCGATTCAGTTAAACTCGGCACTGGATAATGCCACTCGCAGTCTGCAATTCGGCGACATTAACCGTCAGTATATTGAATACACCATTGGCACCGTTACCCTGCTGAATATGAACCTTACCGACCTGATGGACGATGCTCACCGCCAGGCGTTTTTAAACGACCCGGAACAATTTAAGCAAAAAGTGAAATCAGAGTGGGCGGCACTGCATAACCCCGTATCATCTTCTTCTGTGGAAGCAGGTGAGATTGAATTGTTTTAACGGAGCATTAATGAATTCAACAATTTCAGTCCCGGAACGCTTTGACTTTAGTTTTCATAAGTCTTTTACCGAGCAATACAACCAGATTCTGGAAAATAAAAAAGGCGGTCTGATTACACTGGACTTTTCAAAAGTACTTTATCTCGATAGTGCGGCACTTGGCATGGTGGTATTGCTCAAGAAGCGCGCTAAAGCCAATGGCTGCGATGTCGAAATCGCCAGCGCTAAAGGCACCGCTCTGGAAGTACTCGAAATTGCCAACTTTGATAAAATGGTTACGATCCGCAAAGGTTAAATACCGTTATGAACTCACAAGAAATCTCCAAACCAACAGAATCGGTACTGGTTGTCGACGATGATCCGATATTTTGTGAGTTATTAGTTTCCGATTTAATGCTCAGGGGTGTAAAGGTCATTTCAGCCTTTGCTCTTGAGGATGCCCGTGAGGTAATTAAGAAACACCACTTTGACGTGGTGATTCTGGATAATCACCTGCCGGATGGGCAGGGCACAGACTTGCTAACCGATTTGCAGCAAATGGAACCGCCGCCTTATGTGATCATGGTATCCATAGACGACCAGCTTAATAGTATCAGTAATAGCTTTAATCAGGGCGTGCACGATTACATTATTAAGCCAGTCAGCATTGAATTATTATGGGAAAAAATCCGTAACCTACTGACGTTTAAACGAACCAGCCTGGACCTGGCTAATAAATATCAACTGTTACAGCAGTTACTCAGTGAAAAAGCACAGGAAGAAAGCCTGGCCCAGCACGTTTATCAGAACATGGCCAACAGTCAGTGTGACTTGCCGGATTTTGCCGCTGTGCGTAGCCGGCCCATGACAAATTTCAGTGGCGACACTATTTTTTCACCACCAAATCCCTCTGGCAAGATTCAGCTTATTCTGGCAGATGCCATGGGGCATGGCCTGGCAGCGGCGATTTGTATTATCCCCATTGTCACAACCGCTAAAGCCATGGCGAATAAAGGTAAAACTATCGATGAGATTTTTCACGAAATCAATCGTAAGCTGTATACCGAGATCCCGGACGACCGCTTTGTCGCACTATTAGGCATCGAAATTTGCCCTTACTCCTCTACGGTAACCATTGTAAATGCGGGGTTGCCGGACGTCTTGTGCTGTTGTAAGCAAGGCGAGGTAAAACGATTCCGTTCGAAGGCCATGCCTCTTGGCATCATGGAACCTGGCGACTTCAGTATTCAACCAGAACAAATTCCGCTGGAAGAAATTCAGCAACTGGCACTATACACCGACGGCGTTATTGAACAAACCAACCCGGCGGGTGAAGCCTATTCATCAGCCAGATTAATCTCACAAGCCGAGCAACTGGCGGGAAATGACGAAAGTCTGATCAACATTATGGATGATTGCCTGCAGTTTGCTGAGGGCAATGCCATTGAGGATGACATTACCCTGTGCGTGATTAATGGCAAAGCACTGCGCAGTCAGCTACAAACCCGCACCGAAGAAGAGCCGGTGAGTTTTGGTGAGATAGATTATCAGTTTTGCATTCGTGGCAAAGTCATCGCTAGTCTTGATGTGCTTAATCAGGCTATGAATATCATGCAAAATTCAGGGTTGCCCAGAGATCTGTGCCAAAAAGCGTTTACCGTGCTGGCCGAACTTATCAATAACGCCCTTGATCATGGCATCCTCCATTTAGACTCTAACCTCAAAAATGACTTTGAAGGGTTTGCTACCTACCTGGCATTGCGTGAAGAGCGTTTGAGCAGCCTGACAAATAATGATCAGTTAACCATACAAATTTACACAAATTCGACTACGTTTATAAAGATATCAGTGGAAGACTCCGGTTCGGGTTTTGCGCTGCCTGACAGTTCCGCCGACCAGCAAGGTCTTAGTGGGCGGGGCCTGGGGCTTATTCAAGCCATGAGTCAGTCAGTTGAGCGAAATGCCAGAGGCAATCGAACTACTATTTCCATAGCAAGGAATTAATACAGTTATGAGCAAGAAAATACTAATCGTTGACGACTCTATGTCAATCCGTCAAATGGTAGAGGTTACCCTGCGTGGAGCCGGCTACAATGTGGATTCAGCCGAAGACGGTCAGGCGGCACTGGATAAGTGTCAAACCACCCGTTATGACTTCGTACTTACCGATCAGAATATGCCGCGTATGGATGGTATTACCCTGATTAAGTCCCTGCGAGGCATGATGAGCTACCGCACGGTGCCCATTGTGGTGTTAACCACCGAAGCCGGCGATACCCTGAAAAGTCAGGGCAAAGCGGCCGGTGCCACAGGATGGATGGTAAAACCGTTTGATCCATCAAAGTTACTGGCCATTGCTAAAAAACTGCTTGGGTAGTCGCACATGTCTGTCGATATGAACCAATTCCACACCGTGTTTTTTGAAGAGAGCCAGGAGCATCTTCAGACCATGGAGGAATTGCTGTTAAACATTTCTACAGACGACCCCGACGCGGAAGAGCTCAACAGCATATTTCGCGCCGCACACTCTATTAAAGGTGGCAGCGGTATATTTGGCTTCGACGCCTTAACCGGCCTTACCCACGTGATGGAAACCATCCTGGATAAGGCCCGTAACCATGAGCTGGATTTAACCACCGACATTGTTGATGTGTTGCTGGCCACCACCGATACCCTCGGCGATATTCTGCAGGCATACCAGGACGAAAGTGAGATTAACTGGCAGCAGATAGAAGAAGGTAAAGCAGCGCTCGAAAGCGTTTTGTCTGCAGAAGGCGATAAAAGCACAGACGTAGAACTGCCAGCTGCAGCGGACACTCCAGAAGAAGATGATAGCTTCGGTTTCTTTGATGACGCCCCCGGTCAGCCAGAAGCGGAAATCGCAGCGGAAGACGATGATGGCTTTGGCTTCTTTGACGACGCACCCGGTCAGCCTCAACAAGCCTCAGACACTGAAGGGGCTGAAGGTGAGGAAGACGATGGCTTCGGCTTTTTTGACGATGCGCCAGGCCAACCAGAGGCAGAAGCTAGCGCAGCAGAATCCGGGCATGACGACAACGACGGCAGTTTTGGATTTTTCACCGAGCCCAAACCCGCTCAGCCAATTAAAGACGAAGACGCCTACGGCTTCTTCGAGCAGGAGAAATCCTCCGTAACGTCAGCGACTAAACCGCCGGCGAAAGCAGCTAAATCACCGGCAAAACCGCCAGCCAAAGGGGCCACAAAGAACGATGCCGGCTCCATAAGGGTCGAGACCACAAAAATAGATACGGTGGTCAATCTGGTCGGCGAAATGGTCATCACCCAGTCAATATTATCGATGATTGGCGAGGATGTAGAAGGCAATACCGGCGAAAAGCTGAGCGGCGCTATTGACGAATTATCGCGTAACATACGTGAAATTCAGGAAGCGGTTATGTCGATGCGAATGATCCCGGTGTCATTTGTGTTTAACCGTTTTCCGAGACTGGTTCGGGATTTAGCCAAAACCCTGGATAAAAAAATTGACCTGATCATTGAAGGCGGCGAAACCGAGGTCGATAAGAGTATGATTGAAAAGCTCGCCGATCCGCTCACCCATTTGGTTCGCAATAGCCTCGATCACGGCATAGAGCCGCTGGAAAAACGCCTGGCAGCGGGTAAACCAGAAACCGGCACCGTTGTGCTTAAAGCAGAACAACGAGGTGGCAATATTCTGATTAGCATTCAGGATGATGGGGGCGGCCTGAACCGGGATAAAATTCTCGAGAAAGCTCTGTCTAATGGCCTCGATGTCGATCCTAAAATGCCAGATGAAGAAGTCTGGCAGTTAATCTTTGCGCCGGGCTTTTCCACCGCCGATGCGGTAACCGACGTGTCAGGTCGCGGCGTTGGTATGGATGTGGTGCGTAAGAATATTGAAGCTATTCAAGGCGGTATAGACATTGTATCCACCGCCGGACAAGGCTCTACCTTTACTATTAAACTTCCCCTTACGCTGGCGATTATTGATGGCATGTGTGTTTCGGTGGGCAGTGAGACGTACATTATTCCGTTACTGAATATTATTGAGTCGCTGCAACCAAAGCCAGAGCAAATTAAAACCCTGGCTAACGACACTATGCTATGGAGCCGCGACCAGTACTGGCCGCTCATATCGTTGCGCGAGCAAATGCAAATAGATGAGCCTGGCAAGCCAATTGAGCACTCAATTATTGTGCTGGTCGAGATTGGCAAAAAGCGTTACGGCATTATTGTGGACCAGTTACTCGGCAAACAACAGGTAGTGATTAAGAGCCTGGAACGCCATTACAAGAAAGTAGACGGCATATCCGGTGCAACCATCATGGGCGACGGTAAAGTAGCCATGATTATTGATGTTGACAACCTGATGAAAAATGAACAAATCAATCAAGTGGGGTTAGCCTGATGAATACCGTGTCATCTCAGGACGCTGCCATCGCGGCAACTGGTGGTGCAAGCAAGGAATATCTGACATTTATGTTGGGTGAAGAGCAATATGGCCTGGCCATCATTCAGGTTAAGGAAATTCGTGGCTACGAACCGGTGACGAAAATTGCCAATGCCCCTGACTTTATCAAAGGCGTTATTAACCTGCGCGGCGATATTGTGCCGATTATCGATCTCCGCGTGAAGTTTAATGTCAGTGAAGCCACTTATAACGAATTTACCATTGTCATTATGCTTAACGTGCAGGACCGCATCGTAGGCATTGTGGTAGACAGCGTGTCAGACGTTATCAACGTCACCGAAGACGAAATTCACCCGCCACCCGAATTCGGCGTCGCTTTCGACAGCCGCTATCTGGATGGCCTGGCCAGCGTGGATGACGGACTTGTCATTCTGGTCAACATAGAACGACTGATTACCAGCAGGGAAATCGGCATTTTTGACAGCATGAATCAGCAAAACGAGGGCTCAGTATGAACTTGCGTAACCTTTTTGGGGGCCAGCCAGAACCACAAACGCCGGCATATTATGAAATTGCACTCAATGCCATTTCATCAGGTGTCATGGTGGCCGATAAAGATCGAAATATCATTTATGCTAATCCGGCGGTTTATAACCTGCTTAAAAAGTATGAAGCTGATATTCGTACCGTGCTGCCGCACTTCTCTGCTGACAACTTAGTAGGTCAGAATATTGACCAGTTTCATAAGGATCCCGGCCACCAACGCCGCATTCTGGCCGACTTAAGGGCACCGATGTCCTCATCGATTGTAGTTGGCGATGTCAACTTTGATCTGAAGCTTACGCCTCTACTCGATGCCCAGGGCAATCCCAACGGGGCGATGGTGGAGTGGGTCGATAAAACCGAATATAACCTCACATCTAATAAGCTTGGCGCGCTGGACAGAAGTCAGGGTGTTATTGAGTTTCGCCCCAACGGTGAAATTCTCACGGCCAATGAAAATTTCCTCAATTTAATGGGGTACGACGAGCGCGAAATCGTTGGTAAACACCACCGGATATTCGTCGATAAAGACTATGCAAGTTCCCCTGAATATAAAGAGCTGTGGGCAAAATTAAACCGTGGCGAATTTCAGGCCGGGGAATTCCTGCGCTTTAACAGCAGTGGTGAAGAAGTCTGGATCCAGGCCTCCTACAATCCGGTAGTCACCAGTAATGGCAAAGTCACACGAGTGGTAAAATACGCCACCGACATTACCGAAGAAAAGCGCAAGAACGCCTACTTTTCAGGCCAGATTAAGGCGATCAATCAGTCCCAGGCGGTTATTGAATTCGATCCAACGGGTAAAATCCTTGAGGCCAATGACAATTTCCTCAATGCTATGGGCTACACCCTGGGCGAGATAAAAGGTAAGCATCACAGCATGTTTGTTGATCCATCCGTTCGTGCCAGCAGCGAGTACCGGTTATTCTGGGAGCAGCTCGCAGATGGTCAGTTCCAAACGGGGGAATTCCACCGCATTGGCAATGGCGGCAAGGACGTTTGGATTCAGGCCACTTACAGCCCGATCATTGATGACAACGGACAGGTATTCAGGGTAGTAAAATACGCCACCGACATTACCGGTCGAAAAGTGGCTGTGAATGATATTTGTGAGGTTATGCTCGCGCTTTCCAAAGGTAGCCTCACCAGCCGCCTTGAACGCGAGTATGAAGGTGAATTTGAACAGCTTGCGCAGTCGGTAAACGATTTTGTGACCAACCTGTCGAGCATTATTCACGAGATTCGCGCAGGCTCAGAAACCATTAACAACGCCTCGGCGGAAATTGCCAAAGGCAATGCTGATCTGTCTTCGCGTACCGAACAGCAGGCATCCAGCCTGGAAGAAACCGCCTCCAGCATGGAAGAAATCACCAGTACCGTGCAGCTTAATGCCGACAACGCCAAACAAGCCAATGGCCTGGCATCTGAGGCATCGCGGGTGGCTATCTCGGGTGGCAAGCTGATAGAGCAAGTAGTTGGCACCATGGCCGACATTAACCAGTCAGCCAAAAAGATTGAAGATATCATCGGCGTTATTGATGGCATTGCATTCCAAACCAACATACTGGCGCTCAACGCAGCGGTTGAAGCCGCACGTGCTGGCGAACAGGGTCGTGGCTTTGCTGTAGTGGCTTCAGAAGTACGCACGCTGGCGCAGCGGTCTGCTAATGCGGCGAAAGATATTAAAGGCCTGATATCAGACTCGGTATCTAAAGTGGAAAGTGGCAATGAACTGGTTAATCAGTCTGGCGCAACCATGAGCGAAATCGTCACTGCAATCCAGCGTGTTAATGACATTATGTCAGAGATTGCCTCGGCCTCCGCCGAACAAGCCAGCGGTATCGACGAAATTAACAAAGCCGTGGTGCAGATGGATGAAATGACGCAGCAGAATGCCGCCCTGGTTGAAGAAGCTGCCGCAGCGGCTGAGAGCATGAGTTCTCAGGCCTCACAGTTAATTTCACGGGTTAATTTCTTTGAATTGGGTCAGGAAACCAAGCTGGAAAGTGCGCCGGTTATTCGCTCTGCGCCGCAACCACAAAGCAAACCCAAAATACCGGCGAAAGCCATGGCAACCCGTTCTCAGCAGCTCAGCGCCGCAAAGCCCGATGATGATGATGAATGGGAGAGCTTTTAAAGCCTGAAGAGCACTGACATGGATAAACCCTTTGCGTTTAGCCTTAGGGAGTTTAATGCGGTTCGCCAGAAGATCCGCGCGCTCACTGGCATTAATCTGGCAGACAGTAAAGATAATATGGTTTACAGCCGTCTTGCACGGCGGCTGCGCGCGCTGAGTCTTGATACATTTCAGGCTTATTTAAAATATCTGGATGATCATCAGGCGGAAACCGAACACTTTATTAATGCGTTAACCACGAATCTGACGTCCTTTTTTCGCGAGTCACATCATTTTGATCAGTTGAAAGGATTTTTACTGACTCACCCCGGGCCTTTAAGGATCTGGTGTACCGCCAGCAGCAGCGGTGAGGAGCCTTATTCGATTGCAATGACCTGTGCTGAAGCCAGGGGATCACTGACCAATAACGTCAAAATATACGCCTCCGACATTGATAGTCGAATGCTGGAGCGGGCACAGGCCGGTATTTATCCCATCGACCAGGTTGAAAAACTCAGCCCTTTACGACGCAAACAATTTTTTCATCGTGGTGTGGGGGCCAATGCAGGCAAAGCAAGGGTGGTCCCTGAATTACGCAAGAGTATCCATTTCTTCCAACAAAACCTGTTGGATACCAACTATGCCATGGAACCTGGATTGGACATTGTGTTTTGTCGCAACGTAATGATTTACTTCGACAAGCCAACCCAGGAAATCATTCTGAAACGAATTTTGAGATTAATGAAAACAGACAGTTGGTATATCGCCGGACATTCTGAAAACTTTTCTCATCTGAGTCACTACATGCGACCCATGGGAAAAACCATTTATCAGGTTAACCGGGGGAACTTATGACGCCATTGCCGGGGAAGACGACCCCTAACCGGTATTTTGACCGCCACTTCGACAGTGACGCGGTCAAAATCCTGCCGGGAGAATACTATGCCACCAAGGATCCAACAATCATTGTTACCGTACTGGGCTCCTGCGTATCGGTATGTTTGCGTGACCCGATTACTAAAATTGGCGGTATGAATCACTTTTTATTACCTAGTGATGAGTTTGTCACCACCGGTCAAATGAATACCTCAGCCCGTTATGGTACTTATGCCATGGAGTTGCTTATCAACGAACTGCTTAAAATGGGAGCCGACAGAAACCGCCTTGAAGCCAAGGTATTTGGCGGTGGCAACGTATTGCAAGGCCTTACCGTACACAACATTGGTGAGCGCAACAGTGAATTTGTGCTCGATTACCTTAAACTGGAAAATATTCCGGTGCTGGCCCGGGATTTACTGGGCCCCTATCCTCGCAAGGTCTATTTTTTTCCAGGCACCGGAGAAGTGAAAGTGCGGAAAATTAAAATTATGCACAACACCACTATCCTTGATCGCGAAAGTGAGTACCGCATGCGTATCAAAGATACGCCGATTAGCGGTGAAATTGATTTTTTTGAGTAGCTTGCTATGACAATTTCTGTATTGGTTGTCGATGATTCGGCTTTGATCCGCTCATTGATGACGCAAATAATTGCGAATCATCCCGACCTCAACCTGGTAGGTACGGCACCGGATGCTTATGTCGCTAAAGACATGGTAAAGCGTTTCAGCCCCGACGTTATCACCCTGGATATCGAAATGCCCAAGGTCGACGGGCTGACGTTTTTAGACCGTCTGATGAAAGCCAAGCCGACGCCGGTAGTGATGATTTCAACCCTGACCGAAAAAGGCGCAGATGCCACCATGCTGGCGCTGGAACTGGGTGCGGTAGATTTTATTCCGAAGCCAAAAATTGATGTTCAGGCCAAATTTCTGGCTTTTCAACAACTGGTTACCGACAAAATAATTGCGGCCGCCGGAGCCCGGGTTAAAAAACGGGTCGCCAATGAAACGGTGACAAAAACCCAGTTATCTTATTCCGGCACTGAGCTGATTGTGGGTATCGGTGCCAGCACCGGCGGTACCGAAGCCATTAAAGATTTGCTGGTCAGGCTACCTGCATCCTTTCCGGCCGTGGTAATGACCCAGCATATGCCGCCGGGCTTTACCACGTCATTTGCCAAACGCCTTAACGGCCAATGCGCGCTGACTGTAAAAGAGGCACAGCACAACGAACGCCTGTTGCCCGGTCATGTTTACCTGGCCCCCGGTGACCAGCATTTAAGCGTTATTAAATACGGCGCCGATTACCGCACCCAACTCAGTGACGAGGGCCGGGTTAGCGGCCATAAACCCTCTGTAGATGTCTTATTTGATAGCCTGGCAGAACACGTTGGCCACAATGCCTTTGGCGTAATCCTCACAGGTATGGGCCGGGATGGCGCTCAGGGAATGCGCGCAATGCATGATAAAGGCGCGACAACCTTTGCGCAGGATGAAGCCACCTGCGTTGTGTATGGCATGCCCAAAGAAGCGGTTAAACGCGGTGGCGTAGACAAATCTCTGCCAATCCCGGAAATTGCCAAACAGCTAACGGAAGCCATTCGCAGTAAAGCCAGGGGCAACCGCCTGTAACCTTACCCTCCTGCAGCCGCAATATTTATTCGAGCCTATCTCAATATCGAGAAGTTGCGGCTAAATCCCCTGATAAGACCAGTATTTTGCTGCGATATCTTAATTATTAACTATAATTGATGATTAAGCTTATTTTAGTATTAATTCAACGTGGTTTTTGTGTTAAATATTCACCAACTTATGTATAACTGGTGTTTATGCCGAACTTAGCCGCAAGATAGCTACAAAATTAATGAAAATACTTCTACTGAACGGCCCTAACCTGAATATGTTAGGCAAACGTGAGCCAGAGAAATATGGCCACGCTACACTCAACGACATCGTCGAAGGTCTGTTAAAACAGGCCGAGGGCATGGGTATAGAGTTAGAACACTTGCAGTCCAACTCGGAAGCTGTGCTTATTGACCGTATTCATGCAGCCATGGGTAACGTTGATGGCATCATTATCAACCCCGCTGCCTTTACGCATACCAGCGTGGCGTTGCGGGATGCGTTGTTGAGTGTCTCCGTCCCGTTTATTGAAGTGCATTTGTCGAACGTTCACGCCCGTGAAGCATTTCGACATCATTCCTATTTTTCCGATATCGCTGCTGGCGTGATAGTAGGCTTTGGCGCTAAAGGCTACTCGCTCGCCCTGGACGCAGCAGCAGATATTTTTACCCACTAATTGATAAGACAAACAGAGACAGATTATGGATATTAGAAAGATAAAAAAACTGATTGAGCTGGTCGAAGAATCAGGCATTGCCGAGTTAGAAATCACCGAAGGTGAAGAATCTGTACGTATTCACCGTGGCAGTTCACAAGCTGCTGCGCCTGTTCATTATGCCGCTCCTGCCCCAATGGCTGCACCAGTTGCCCCAGCACCAGCTGCTGCACCTGCTGCCGCGCCGGCAGAGCCAGAAGCCCCGGCAGGCCACACGGTAAAATCTCCGATGGTAGGCACCTTCTACCGCGCCTCTTCACCTACTGCCAAAAATTTCGTAGAAGTGGGTCAGAGCGTTAATGTTGGCGATACCCTGTGTATCGTAGAAGCCATGAAGATGATGAACCAGATCGAGTCTGATAAAGCCGGTGTTGTTAAAGCTATTCTGGTAGAAAACCAGGAAGCAGTAGAATTCGACCAGCCTCTGTTCATCATCGAATAAACGGTAATCTCATGGATAAAGTACTCATAGCTAACCGCGGTGAAATTGCACTGCGGATCCTGCGAGCGTGCAAAGAGCTTGGGATTAAAACGGTAGCGGTGCACTCCACTGCCGACCGTAATCTTAAACATGTATTGCTTGCTGATGAATCAATTTGTATCGGTAATGCATCCGCTACTGAAAGTTATCTGAACATTCCGCGCATTATTGCGGCGGCGGAAGTCACTAACTCAATCGCCATTCACCCGGGTTATGGCTTCTTAGCCGAAAACGCGGATTTTGCGGATGCGGTAGAAAAAAGTGGCTTTATTTTCATCGGTCCGAAAGCAGATACCATCAACCTGATGGGCGACAAAGTGTCTGCGATTAATGCCATGAAAAAAGCCGGTGTACCTTGTGTACCAGGTTCTGACGGCCCGTTAACCGACGACGAAGAGCGCAATAAAGCCATTGCCAAGCGTATTGGCTACCCAATTATTGTTAAAGCTGCCGGTGGCGGTGGTGGTCGTGGTATGCGAGTAGTGCGCAGCGAAGCCGAACTGATTAAATCCATCGAAACTACGCAGGCAGAAGCGGGCGCCGCTTTTGGTAATAGCGTTGTTTATATGGAAAAATTCCTCGAAAACCCACGCCACGTTGAAATTCAGGTACTGGCTGATGGCCAGGGCAATGCGATCCATCTGGGTGAACGTGACTGCTCAATGCAGCGTCGTCACCAGAAAGTGGTAGAAGAAGCGCCGGCACCAGGTATTTCTGAGCAAATGCGCAATAAAATCGGCGATCGTTGCCGCAAAGCCTGTATCGAAATTGGCTATCGCGGTGCCGGTACCTTTGAGTTTCTGTACGAAAACGGCGAATTCTATTTCATTGAAATGAACACCCGTATTCAGGTAGAGCACCCGGTATCAGAAATGATCACAGGCGTTGATTTGGTTAAAGAACAACTGCGTATTGCAGCCGGCCAACCGCTGTCTATCGACCAGTCGCAAATCCAAATCCGTGGCCATGCCATTGAATGTCGGATTAACGCCGAAGATCCTGACTCATTTATCCCAAGCCCGGGTAAAATCGAGATGTTCCACCCGCCAGGTGGTTTAGGTGTACGTTGGGATTCGCATATCTATGCCGGCTATTCTGTGCCACCGTACTATGATTCGATGATTGGCAAGCTTATTACTTACGGTGAAAGCCGGGATGAAGCGATTGCCCGTATGCGCCACGCGCTGGACGAACTGGTGGTTGACGGCATTAAAACCAATATTCCGTTGCAGCAACGCATTATGGCCGACGAAAACTTCTATGCAGGTGGTACTAATATCCACTACCTCGAGAAGAAGTTAGGCCTGAGCTAGTCAGAGCAAAGAAAGACAAAAGGCATTCTTCGGAATGCCTTTTTTGTTGGTTATTCTATTTTGTCGATTAACTGTATCGTTTTTTTTGATTACTAATATTCACCGACTCCATTTATATTTATTTTTAGATTAGACTTTAGTTTAATTTACGCCAACTGTTATGGTATTGACCCATCGTAGTTGTTGGTGACCTTTGGTAAAGGTACTTCTCCACTTGTTAGCCGGCACCCTTGCCGGCTTTTTTCTTTATCATCTCAACGGCGCCCTAATCAACGGCAATAATATCTACTGGTTGTAAAAGCTACATTTAAGCTACACTGCGTTTTTTGGCTGTGAGTTATATCTTTCTAATGGCATATCTGAGCACCAGGCTGACCAGCTTTATCGGATGTCTCATCCTCTTTTTCGCACCGCCTGTTTCGGCAAGCCAACCTGTTGGTGAACCAGCCGGTGAACCAGCTGGCTTCTATCAGCAAAAACTCGATGTGCAGGTTCGCTATGACAATCGTTCAGACCGAAGTAACCGCTCACAGTTTCGGCTGCGTTTTTATCCTCAGCTTAATCTCAGTGAGCAATGGAGCCTGCACAGTTTTGTTGTCACAGGCGATGACTTCAGTTCCAGTCACAACACCTTTGGCGATAAAGACAGCGACCAGATTGCAGTCAGACGTATATACCTGCGTCGTACACACGCACTGGGCAAAACCGAGTTTGGCATTATTCCTACCTACAAAGGCCGTATCTCCGCCACCGGGATGTCGAAAGACGGCTGGTTTCAGGGTATCCGTCATGTCTACGAGGCAAAGCCGGGCCATCAACTGGAGTTAGTAGCGGGTGCCATTAACAGTACTGATCCGAATAAAGCTCTATCCCTCGCCGACGACCTTAACCTCTTTGAGTTTGAATACAGCGCAACTATCAACGAACAATTCAGTATGGAATTTGGTGTAGAGCGTATTATTGAAGGTAATTACCTGCGCAGTGAGGTACGTTTTCATAAGTCTGATCGAGTGTGGTTTGCCGAGTTTGTCAGGCGTGTTGACGACGCAGAGAACAAACTGGTACTCGGCCTCGACAGTGAATTTACCTTTGGTCAGTACCCTGTTGAGATGTATGCCTATTATGCTTATGTCAGTGCTGACTTCGGCCAGCGAGCAGAGCTGACCGAAGACTACCTGGGTACCGGCCACGGTGGTTCGGTAGAAGTCTCCGGCGCCTTGCCGGTAGCACAACTTGACTGGTTTAGCCGTATCGACATGGTCGACAGCACCCGGCGCGTTTTGCTTGGTATTAAACGTTCCTTCTGATGACCTCAGGAGTGTTGCCGGCCAAACAGCCAGAAGGCAAAGCGTTTAGTCATAAACGGCATCAGTACATACGACATCAAAATCATTAGCACCGCTGTAACCAGCAGGGTGCGCAGCAGCAATGGTATTGCGGCAAGCCATGGCCCGAATAGCCAGAATATCAGCGTAGCGGCCGGGTAGAGCGCGAGCCAGCTGACGATGGTCATTTTATACCTCGGTGGCGGCTTAACCGGATTTTGTGAGGGTAAACTAAACCAGGTCACCAGCCCGGAAACCTTTTCCCGTTCGGTCGGCGAAATCAGCAGAGCTTCGAGCTTTTCCAGCATCTCGGCCCGTTCGGCTGAGTTTTCCCATTCTGCCAGACTAGCCTCATCAGCAAATTTAAAAATCATCCGATATTCCGGATCTTCAGGGCTCACCGGACGAAACAGGGTAGCGCCCATGTAGCCATCAAACTCACTCGCCCTGCGCGACATTTCATCACTCAAGGCTTCGAATGCTGTAACGGCTTCGGGTTTCACCCGTCTGGACACAATTACAGTAACAGGCTGTTGCGTTGGGATATTCAAAAGGCACCTCTGATGACATTAAACGACTCATAGTAGCTGTCAGCGCAGCATAAATAGTACCGACTCTCAGAAAACCGCTCAATATTCTGAATTATCCATTATTTTCAGAGACTTAATAATAAGCATCGGCACTCATTATGGTCCTGCTAAACGCCATGTTAACTGCCAGAATTGGCAGTTTTGATCATTTGATCACTGCAAATCTGTCGAGTCGCTCTCACTGAGTTTTTTTAGCCGATAGGCCAGTGCCGGGCGGGTAAGGTTAAGCAACCTCGCAGCCGCCGAGACATTATCGTTGGTCATCGCCATGGCGCGGTTTATCAGTTGTTCTTCTATTGAATCCAGGCCGATTTGCTGATTAATCAGCGTATCCACCCAGCCGTCAGTGGTTTTTATATTGCTCGGCTTCACCACCTGGCCTTCTGAATACACATGAGTATCGTCGGTATTACCGGCTTCCGGGCCGACACTGGCAAACAGCGATTCCAGTGAAATGGTTTCGTGATTGTCGGTAAGGATAACGCCACGCTCAATTACGTTCTCAAGCTCGCGGATATTGCCCGGCCACGAATAATTTTTAATAAACCGCCAGGACTTATCCGATAAACCCAGCGTGCGTTTTGAGTAATCGTTATGAAACTTGGCAAGGAAGTGTTCTACCAGCAATGGCAGGTCATCCAATCGATCGCGTAGCGGCGGGATCTGCACCGGAAACACGTTTAACCTGTAAAACAAATCGGCCCGGAACTTACCGTCTTTCACCGCTTGCTCCAGGCTTTCATTGGTCGCGGCAATCACCCGTACATTCACTTTACGGGTATTCACACCACCTACCCGCTCAACCTCACTTTCCTGCAGTACGCGGAGCAAAGAGGCTTGTGCCCGCGGCGTGAGCTCTACTACCTCATCAAGGAAAATCGTACCACCGTCAGCCCGCTCAAAACGCCCGGCGCGAGACTGGTTAGCGCCGGTAAACGCACCCTTTTCTACCCCAAATAACTCGGCTTCAATAAGCTCCTGTGGGATGGCCGCACAGTTAACGGCAACAAACGCTTTTTCGGCGCGATCGCTGCGTAAATGCACGCTGCGAGCGATCACTTCCTTGCCAACGCCGGTTTCACCCAACAGCAGCACCGACACTTTACTCTGTGCAGCTTTATCGATTTTTTTGCAGGCATTTTTATAGACTGGCGAATCGCCAATACCGTAATACTGCCCCTGATGGCGAGCCAGACTGCTACGTAGCGATTTCACCTGGGATTGCAGGCTGTAAAGCTCTTCAATAATGGGCTCAGCGGTAAAATACCGGGAGAATTCGGCGGCATCTTCCCATTCTCTGGCCGGCTTACCTACTATCAGGCAGCGTTCATCCCCACAGCCACGACAGCTCACCTCGCGGAAGATAATTTCCTGACCCATAATGGCCGAAGTATAAGCGCAGGCATAGCCGAGTAACGACCAGCATGCCGGTTCATCAATTTGGCCAAGCTCGGTTTGCACAATCTCTACCTCCCAGGAATCCACCCATTCCAGCTCGCCGTAAAAATGACCACTTTCCTTATCGATTTCTATTTTAATCGGGCGGTTTTTTACCATTCCGCGCAGTGAATGCAGTTGTGGGCCGGTCCAGAACAACGTCATATCGTCGCTATCCGGGCGTAACCGCCGGGCCAGTTCCGCATCGCGTAAACCGCCCTGATAACCCAGGCGCATAAAGAAACCCTTGGCTCTTTCCACACCAATACTATTGACCAGTTCGCGCCTGAAGGCGGCCAGGGCAGGGAGCTGCATAAACAGTATCCGCTGTTCACCAAACCAGATCTTGCCTTCGGTGCTCTCAAACTGAATCAGTGAAGTGAGATCCTGGATATCCACATGATTGAGCTTTGCTTCGAATTCAATGGTCATGGTTTTTCCCCTACTAATTGCTGTTTTACATCGACAACCCGGCCAGATGTAAAACATATGTAAAACCCTAAATGACAAGAAATCAACTAAATGATCATAATTTTAAGCGCAGCGAAAATGCGATTTAATCAAATGATTAAAAACTAAGAACCAATTTAATCATTTGATTAAATTTTCATGGAGTGAATAAGTATTAGTGAGTGGCAATGTGAGTTTTCTGCACCTTAGATGCTTTATATAAACTACTCCTCTATCAACAAGTTAACAACAATTTTAAACATTTTATTAACCTGTGGCACAACCGTTGCTCTGGTCATCACACTGCATCAAAAATTTTTTCTTTGGTGCCGGAGACTTAAGCATCTAAAGCGGGGCAACAGTGCATGTCTGACTATACGATCACCGAGCAACACAGCCAACAAAGCTTTACCTGTCATCAGGATCAGTTTGTGCTCAAAGCCATGGAGAGTCACGGACTACGCAGTATTGCAGTGGGCTGCCGTGGCGGCGGCTGCGGCGTATGCCGGGTCAAAGTCATATCTGGCAGCTATGAATGCGGTCGTATGAGTAAAGCGCAGGTCTCCACAGAACAACAACAACAGGGGTACGCATTGGCCTGTCGGCTTAAACCCACCAGCGATTTGCTCATTGAATGCAGCCCCTCACCACTGGCTATCAACGGCATCACCGGGGTAACCAAGGCAAAACAAAAACACACCGAGGTAATAAAATGAGAAAAGGCGTATTACGTCCAGGGCATATACAGTTGCGCGTACTGGATCTTGAAGCATCAATCGAACATTACGTTGAATTATTAGGCTTACACGAAACTGACCGTGATGAACAAGGCCGGGTATATCTAAAAGCCTGGAGTGAAGTGGATAAGTTCTCGCTGGTACTGCGTGAAGCGGATGAGCCTGGCATGGATTTTATGGCGTTCAAGGTAGTCGATGACAGCACCCTTGATAGCCTGACCGCAGATATAGAAGCCTTTGGTCTGGAAGTCACTCACAAAGAAGCCGGCGATTTAAAGGATTGCGGCCGCCGGGTTCAGTTTACCGCGCCTTCCGGCCATGTATTTGAGCTCTACGCAGAGAAAGCCTACACCGGAAAATGGGGCGTTGAGGAGACCAACCCGGAAGCCTGGCCCAGAGCACTTCGCGGTATGAAAGCCGTGCGCTTTGATCACTGCCTGCTGTATGGCGATGAACTGGCCAAAACTTATGATCTGTTTGTGGACGTACTAGGCTTTTATCTGGCCGAACAGGTGCTCGACCCAGACGGCAACCGGATTGCGCAATTCCTTACGCTGTCGATGAAGGCCCATGACATAGCCTTTATTCAGCATGAAGAAAAAGCCAAGTTTCACCATGCGTCATTCTATCTTGAAACCTGGGAAGACATTCTGCGCGCCGCTGACCTTATCAGCATGACCAATACCTCACTGGATATTGGCCCTACGCGGCACGGCATTACCCACGGTAAAACCATCTACTTCTTCGATCCGTCAGGTAACCGCAACGAAGTCTTTGCCGGCGGCGATTATATGTACCCCGACCATAACCCCATTACCTGGAAAGCCGAGGATCTGGGTAAAGCCATTTTCTATCACGACCGTGTGCTCAACGAGCGTTTTCTTACGGTTTTAACTTAACTCATCAATACAGGACTCGCTGTGAAAGAAGTTAAACATTATATCAACGGCCAGTATGTTGGCTCTGCCAGTGGCAGGATGTTCGATAACATCAACCCGGCAACGGGTGAGGTGATAAGCCAGGTGCATGAAGCCGGGGAAGCCGAAGTTGATGCGGCGGTGCAAGCCGCCCGCGCAGCATTAAAAGGCCCCTGGAGCAAAATGACCCTCGACGAACGCAGTAAAATTCTGCATGCCGTGGCCGACGGTATTAACGCCCGCTTCGACGAATTTTTAGAAGCAGAATGTGCCGATACCGGCAAGCCCAAATCGTTAGCTAGCCACATTGATATCCCGCGTGGTGCCGCCAACTTTAAAGTGTTTGCCGACATGGTAAAAAATGTTGCTACCGAAGCTTTTGAGATGGCCACGCCCGACGGCACCGGCGCGCTCAATTATGCGGTGCGCCGCCCTAAAGGGGTGATTGGTGTTATCAGTCCGTGGAACCTGCCACTACTGCTGATGACCTGGAAAGTTGGTCCGGCTCTGGCCTGCGGCAACACGGTAGTGGTTAAGCCTTCCGAAGAAACGCCTACCACCACCGCATTGCTTGGCGAAGTGATGAAAGACGCAGGCGTACCCGATGGTGTTTTTAACGTGGTGCAAGGATACGGCGGCGATTCTGCCGGCGCTTTCCTGACCGCTCATCCGGATGTGGATGGCTATACCTTTACCGGCGAAACCCGCACCGGCGAACTGATTATGCAGAACGCTGCCAAAGGCGTGCGCGACATTTCGCTGGAATTAGGCGGCAAAAACGCCGGCATTGTGTTTGCCGACTGTGACATGGATAAAGCCATTGAAGGCACCATGCGCTCAGCCTTTGCTAACTGTGGCCAGGTTTGTCTGGGCACAGAGCGAGTATATGTCGAGCGCTCAATCTTCGATGAGTTTGTTAGCCGCTTAAAAGCCGAGGCCGAAAAACTGGTTATTGGTCCGCCGGATGACGCCGCGGCAAACCTTGGCCCGCTGATCAGCCAAAAGCAACGTGACAAAGTGCTGTCTTACTATCAGCAGGCGGTTAACGATGGCGCAACGGTTATTACCGGTGGCGGCATTCCGGATATGCCTGACGCGCTGAAAAACGGCAGCTGGATCCAACCGACCATCTGGACCGGTTTAAGTGACGACTCCGCTGTTATCAACGAAGAGATTTTTGGCCCCTGCTGCCATATTCAGCCCTTCGATAGCGAAGAAGAAGCCGTTGAACAGGCCAACCGCCTGCCCTATGGCCTGGCCAGCGCTATCTGGACCGAAAACCTGAGCCGCGCGGCGCGGGTGGCTGGCCAGGTGGAAGCGGGGATCGTCTGGGTTAACAGTTGGTTCTTACGTGATCTGCGTACTGCCTTTGGTGGCAGTAAGCAGTCTGGCATTGGTCGTGAGGGTGGTGAGCACTCACTTGAGTTTTATACCGAACTCAAAAACATCTGTCTGAAGTTGTAGGAACGAAGATGACAGCACCCGGCAGTAACACCAGAGCGGAGACAGGCCAGACTATTCAGGCCGCTGGCTGGCAAACTAATCTTCATGATACGGGAGATGGTTTTCCGGTCGTGCTGATCCATGGCTCCGGCCCCGGCGTCACCGCCTGGGCCAACTGGCGTCTTACCATTCCTGAACTTGCCAAAGAGCGCCGGGTAATCGCCCCGGACATGCTCGGCTTTGGCTACAGCGAACGTCCGCAAGACCAGCACTACAGTAAACAGCGCTGGGTCGAACATGCCATTGGTGTGCTGGACGCGCTGGACATCGAGCAGGCTGACATCATTGGTAACTCGTTTGGCGGCGGGCTGGCTTTAGCACTCGCTATCGCGCACCCAAAACGGGTGCGCCGCATCGTGCTGATGGGCAGTGCCGGCGCAAGTTTCCCGTTAACACCCGGCCTTGATGCTGTGTGGGGATACGAGCCGTCGCTGGACAACATGCGCAAACTGCTCAACATCTTTGCTTTTGATCGCTCAAGAGTCACTGATGAACTAGCGCAATTGCGCTATGAAGCAAGTATTCAGCCCGGCGTTCAGGAGGCTTTTTCCGCCATGTTTCCGGCCCCGCGCCAACGCTGGATAGAAATGCTTGCAAGCCCCTTAGGGGCGCTGGCCAGCCTGCCTCACCCAACGCTTCTGGTGCATGGTCGCGATGACCAGGTGATCCCTCTGGCCGCCTCACAAACTCTGCTGGAACTGCTGCCTGACGCCCAGTTGCACGTGTTCAACAAATGCGGTCACTGGACCCAGATTGAACAGGCCGACCGCTTTGTGCAACTGGTTACTAATTTTCTTAATGAGGCGAATACCGTCTCCCAAACCGGAACCTGATTTATGGACGCAAAGTTAATCAAACAGTATGGCGATGAACTTTACCACGCCATGCAAAGCAAACAGGCCGTCGCACCGCTGACTGCCCGGGAAAGTGATATCAGCATTGAGGATGCTTATCACATTTCTTTGCAAATGCTTAACCGGCGCATCGACGCCGGGGCCAAAGTGATAGGTAAAAAAATTGGTGTAACCAGTAAGGCGGTACAGAGCATGCTCAATGTTCATCAGCCCGATTTTGGCTATCTCACCGACGACATGGTGTTTAACCAGGGTGAAGTCATGCCGATTAGTGAGCGCCTGATCGCGCCAAAAGCGGAGGGTGAAATTGCTTTTATCCTCAAAAAGGATTTGATGGGCCCGGGTATCTCTAATGCTGACGTACTGGCCGCTACCGAATGCGTGATCCCCTGCTTTGAAGTGGTCGACTCCCGTATTGAGAACTGGCAAATCGCTATTCAGGACACCATTGCCGACAACGCTTCGTGTGGCCTGTTTGTACTGGGCGATAAAGCGGTTTCTCCGCACAAAGTCGATCTGGTGACCTGCGGTATGGTGGTAGAAAAGAATGGCAAAATCCTTTCCACCGGTGCCGGTGCTGCAGCGCTTGGCTCACCGGTGAATTGCGTAACCTGGCTGGCCAATACGCTGGGCGAATTCGGCATTGGGCTTAAAGCAGGTGAAGTCATTTTATCGGGCTCACTGGTGCCGCTTGAGCCGGTCAAAGCCGGAGACTTTATGCGTGTTGAAATCGGCGGCATTGGCTCAGCCAGTGTGTATTTTACCTGACAGGAGCAACCAGTATGAGTAACAAAATTAATGTTGCCATTATTGGCTCAGGCAATATTGGCACCGACCTGATGATCAAAGTGCTGCGCACCTCTTCAATTCTGAACATGAGTGTGATGGTAGGCATCGACCCGGCTTCTGACGGTCTGGCTCGCGCTCAACGCATGGGCGTAGCAACTACCCACGAGGGGGTGGACGGGCTGATTGCCATGGCAGAATTTACCGATATAGACATTGTTTTTGATGCCACTTCAGCCAATGCGCACATAGTTAATGATAAGAAACTCAAAGCCGCCAAACCGGGGATTCGTTTAGTGGATTTAACCCCGGCAGCCATTGGCCCCTATTGCGTGCCAGTGGTTAACCTGGAAGATCACATCGAGCAACCTAACGTGAATATGGTCACCTGTGGCGGCCAGGCAACCATTCCTATGGTTGCCGCAGTGAAGCAGGTAGCCAGGGTGCATTACGCCGAAATTGTTGCCAGCGTCTCAAGCAAATCCGCCGGCCCCGGTACTCGCGCGAACATTGATGAATTTACCCAAACCACCGCCCGCGCCATTGAGCAGGTTGGCGGTGCCGAAAAGGGCAAAGCCATCATTATTCTCAATCCGGCCGAGCCGCCCATGATAATGCGCGATACGGTGTATGTGCTTTCTGAACAGGTCGACAAAGCAAAAGTCGCCGCTTCGGTAGAAGAAATGGCTAAAGCGGTACAAAGCTATGTACCGGGATATCGGCTTAAACAGAAAGTACAGTTTGACGATATTCCTGCCGACGAACCGTTGCATATCCCCGGACTGGGTAATTTCAGCGGCCTGAAAACGTCCGTATTTCTGGAAGTGGAAGGCGCAGCACATTACCTGCCTGCCTATGCCGGTAACCTCGACATTATGACCTCAGCGGCCATGGCGACGGCCGAACGCATGGCCAAATCAATGCTCACGGGAGGCGCATAATATGAGCTTTAATCCTGGTAAAAAACTGTATATCTCTGATGTGACCTTACGCGACGGCAGTCATGCCATTCGCCATCAGTATTCCATTCAAAACGTGCAGGATATCGCCCGCGCCCTGGATGCAGCCAAGGTAGACAGTATTGAAGTTGCCCATGGCGACGGCCTGCAGGGCTCCAGCTTTAACTATGGTTTTGGAGCCCATACCGACCTGGCGTGGATAGAGGCCGCCGCTGATGTCCTTACTCATACCCAGATTGCCACCTTACTCCTGCCCGGCATTGGCACTATTGAGGATCTCGACGACGCTTATGCGGCTGGCGCGCGGATTGTGCGGGTGGCAACCCACTGCACCGAAGCCGATGTGTCTAAACAGCATATTGAACATGCCCGCAAGCTGGGTATGGATACCGTGGGCTTTTTGATGATGAGTCATATGCAAACCCCTACGGGTCTGGCAGAGCAGGCAAAGATGATGGAATCCTACGGGGCAACCTGTATTTATGTGGTGGACTCCGGCGGCGCTATGGGCATGCAGGATATTCGCGACCGTTTTCGCGCAGTTAAGGATGTGCTCGATCCGGCTACCGAAACCGGCATTCATGCTCACCACAACCTCAGTTTAGGCGTAGCTAATTCTATCGTAGCCGTAGAAGAAGGCTGCGACCGCATAGATGCCAGCCTGGCGGGAATGGGGGCTGGCGCCGGGAATGCACCGCTAGAGGTATTCATTGCCAATGCCGACAAACTGGGCTGGGAACATGGTACCGATCTTTACGCGCTGATGGATGCGGCCGACGATATCGTTCGCCCCCTTCAGGACCGCCCGGTACGGGTAGACCGCGAAACCCTGGCGCTCGGTTATGCCGGCGTGTATTCGAGCTTTTTACGTCACTCAGAAGTGGCAGCACAAAAATACGGCCTCAAAACCGTAGATATCTTAGTAGAGCTTGGTCGCCGCCGTATGGTGGGTGGTCAGGAAGACATGATTGTAGACGTTGCCCTGGATTTACTGGCACAACAGGAAGGAGGTGCTAAGTGAGCACTCGCACATTAACAAAAGATCAGATGCTTTCTCTGGCAGAGCACATTGAAAATGCCGAATTAAACGTTCATGACATCACCAAGGTCACCAACGACTTTCCTGATATGACCTTCGACGACGCCTATGATATTCAGTGGGAAATTCGCCGTCGTAAAGAAGCCCGCGGCAATAAAGTGGTTGGCATGAAAATGGGCCTCACCTCCTGGGCAAAGATGGCACAAATGGGCGTGGAAACGCCGGTTTATGGCTTTTTGGCCGATTATTTCTCGGTACCTGATGGCGGTGAAATTGATACCTCAGAACTGATTCATCCTAAGATTGAGGCGGAAGTGGCCTTTGTAACCAAAGCACCACTTAAAGGGCCTGGATGTCATATTGGTGATGTCTTGGCGGCCACTGACTTTATTATTCCGGCAGTAGAGGTTATTGACTCGCGCTACGAGAATTTTAAGTTTGATCTTATCAGCGTGGTTGCCGATAACGCCTCATCCACCCGCTTTATTACCGGCGGTCGCATGGCAAAGGTAGAAGATGTGGATCTTAAAACCCTCGGCGTGGTAATGGAAATTAACGGTGAGGTGGTTGAACTCGGCGCCGGGGCAGCAGTGCTTGGCCATCCCGCTTCCAGCGTGGCCATGCTGGCCAATATGCTGGGTGAGCGCGGCGAAGAAATTCCTGCTGGTACGTTTATTATGACCGGCGGTATCACCGCAGCTGTGGCCGTTAAAAAAGGGGATAACATCACGGTGCGTTATCAGGATCTGGGTTCTGTATCAGCGAAGTTTGTTTAGGAGCTCATTATGCCTATTGCACACCTGGAAATCCTGGAAGGCCGAACTGCAGAGCAGCGAGCAAAACTGATAAGCGAGGTGACGGATGCGATCTCACGTTCTATCGATGCCCCAAAAGAAAGGGTAAGAGTGATCATCACAGAAATTCCCAAGGCAAACTGGGGGATTGGCGGCGTGCCAGCCAGTGAGGTCAGATAAACCTGCCTGAGTAAAAAACAAAAGCCCCGCGAGTTATCGAGGGGCTTTTTTGCCAACAAACCATATTAGTTTGCGCGGCTAATCAGAGTACCAGTGTAATCACCAGCGGTGATGTAACGGTTAATTTTCGCTACGTTGTCACCATACTGCTCAACAAAATCAACAATTGGCAGTTCGTTACAGGTAACATTGTCTTCTACGAAACCGCGGGTTAAGCCTGCTTCCTTAATCGCTTTGTGTAACTTCATTTTGTTACCTTTTGCAGCTACTACACAGATTTCTGACGTAATTGCATCATCTGCTGCTTCAAATTGTGTGTTTGCCTGAGCTGTAGCCATTGCACCGAAAGTTAAGCCTGCAACCATTACTATTTTAGTGAAAGTTTTCATCGTTATTTCCTTTTTTACCATTTACGGGAGAGAGTTGCTTAAGGTAGAGCAACGACGATGCCAACTTTTTATTTCATTTATTATCAACAACTTAAACATAAACCTTACGTTTAGTTATTTTTTACACAAAAAGCTAAAACCACATTTTGGTTAATTTGACCAAAATTTAGCATTAGAAATCAGAGAATATATTGGAGAATGTAAATGGGTGGTGCGAGCATAAAAAAAGCCCACAAAAAGTGGGCTAAACAGCAAGAACGCATACACACTTAGAAAGTGTAATTAATAGTATGGGCTTTGTTTAAAAATAGATCAAAAAATTTTTACTAAAACTTATTTTAAACTTTAGTATATTTATTAAAATCTATTCCCGTAATTTAATTATCCGCTTCGTTTTTACTTTGAATTAAACGTAAAAGTTCAGCTGCAGCCTGTGCATCATCCAGCGCTCGATGGTGGTTTTCCAAACGGATATCAAAATGAGCAGACAATGCTCCGAGCCCATAGGATTTGAGCCCCGGAAAGGCTTTTCGCATTCGTGCACAGGTACAAAATTTTGGCCGCTTAAAATCCAGCTCGAGACGCGCAAACTCTTGTTTAATAAAACCGTAGTCAAAATTGACGTTGTGGGCCACAAACACGCTGTCTTTAGTAAAAGCCTCGATGTCTTCGGCTACTTCGGCGAAAACCGGCGCCCCGGCGACCATGTCATCGCTGATGCCGGTTAACTGGGTAATTCTGGAGGGAATGTGGCGCTGCGGATTAATCAGACTTTGCCAACGGGCCACTTCTTCACCACCAATCAGCTTGACCATGCCCACTTCGGTTATCCGATGATAGGCAGATTGCCCGCCCGTTGTTTCGATATCCACCACGACATAAGGTTGCATAGGGTCGTGATACCAGTTTACCTGGGTGATCCCCACTTCAAACCCGCACTGGCGTAAACGCTGTATGGTGATCAGCTGATTTCGTCGCAACTGATCGCCCGGCGCTTTTATTTCCTCGAACCGCAGGGTGTTGTTATCAACTACCAGAATATCCGGAAAGCCATCGCGCAGGCTGGCGTAGTCTTTACACATAAGCAACAGAAACTGGCGCAGGTTGTCCATGCACGTGTACTCAAGCAGTATTTTGAGGCTCTCCGGTAAGCCCTGCCGCCACATAAAAAGGCTGTTTACTTTGCCATAGTGAGCACTGGCTTTTTTAAGCAGATAACGGTGCAGCGTATCGGCACTAGCGCAATACTTATTAAGATGTTGCTCTATATCACTGCCAAAACGGTCGTAAAAATCATTGTAGCGAAGGACCTGCGGGCGCCGGTCAAACTCACTCACCAACCCCCATTCACCATATAACCAATCCCAGAACAATAGCCCGAATAGCATCCGCCACGGTTGGTTTTCGGCGCGGTAGGCGGCTAGTCCCTGACGGCGGTAGTAACTGATTACCCCTTGTTCTACAGATTGGTTATGGATGTCATCCAGTTGCACTACGTGGGTAGCATCGCGCAGCATGTCAGTAAGGGTAGAGGTTCTTTTGCGATCAAACTTACGGGCATAAAAGTCTTCCGCGAAGGCCAGTAACGTATCCGATGCAGGATCATCAATAATGGCTTCGAGCGCTTGTTGCACCGCGTCTTTATGGCCGAGTTTATAACTCTCGCGCAACCACTTTTCCTGCGCCTGATCGCTGCCGGCCTGCTGTAAATACGCCAGGGCTTTTGGCGCGTCTTTAGCCAGCCAGTAATTCCCCATCTGGAATAACACCCGGTCGCGGTAATCCTGGCCAATTGGGCAATGCACGGTTACGTCAGTATTCAGATTAAAATGCGCTTTTTCTTCTTCGTTCAGTTGCTTAAAAGCGGTTAACTGGCGGGCGTAATAAAATGCACCACGAGCAGCATCCTGCCCTTCAAATCGTGTCAGCTGTTGGCTGACATCCTGCCGCGTACGCATAACGCCAAGGTCACGCATGGAAAATTGATTGAGGCGGCCCCGGGTATGACCAAAGTACAAAAACAATAAATAACTGAGCGGTGCATCATACGCGCGCAGCAAATACTGCTCATTAAGCTCATCCATTACCGCCAGCGGCTGACGGGCCATGATGCCGGCGAGTTCATCAATTAACCCCTGTTTGGCTAAGGTTGAGCTTGCCTGACAGCCATTGTCTTTGAGTAGTATCAGTAGATCGGCTTTAGTCATTGCCTGGCCCAGCGAATAACTGTCGCCCTGGCAGATACTGGTAAACCAGCCCGCCTCTCGCAACCGGGTTAGTCGCTCTAAGGGCGCGTTAATTTCTGCGTAGTCAAAAGTTTTGGTCACCACTACCGGATATTTGCGGTTGGCGGCACGCACTATCAAACACTGATCATCTTTATCCAGTGCATGAAAAGCCTCAATAAAAGCCTCGGTTTTAGTATCAACTAAAGGTCGGTTAGCGCCCTCGAAAAATTGCAAAAATTCATAAAAATGATCGAGGTAGTACCGTTCTGGTAGAGTTTTTCGCATTGCAGATCCTGAACCCATAACATGTATAAATATACAGCATTTAATGGGAATTACTACCGTTACGGCTAACCGCCAGGTTTAATTTTTTGCCGCGCCACCCAGGCAAAATATTCGCTTAACCGGGGATCGGCTTTAAGACTCTCCAGCGTTGAAAAAGTTTTGGCCAGCGTCATTTCGTCATAAAAGCGATGAATACCATTATGGCACTGGCGGCACACCATAATACCTTCGGCCAGCTCAGTTTTGCTGTAGCGCTTTTTAAAGTAGTTACGCCGGTGCATTTTACGCGGAATCAAATGATGAAAGGTCAGCCAGTGGATTCGCCGGCAACAACTACAGCGCTCTTTGTTTTTCCGCCTGGCCAACTATCTGCTCTCCTGTTCAATCCAGCTTTGCCGGTTATACGTATAGCCTAACAAGAAAGAACAACGACCAAGGCAAAGCACTATGAGTTTAACCAAGGCCAGCACCTTTGAGTGCCCCTACTGCATGACCATCAATGATATCGAAGTCGACGAAATTAACGATATCGGCCAGAGCCAGGTGGTGGATTGCCAGATTTGTTGTCAGCCTATCCTGGTATCCATTTACGATAGCAATGGCGAACTCGATATTCGCGCCGAAATGGAGAACGAATAAGTATGGAAACCATTGATGCAGCCGGCATTGATGCCATGGCACAGCGTTATCGCGCTAATTTTATTAACAGCCTGTCAGGTTACAAAAGCGCCAATCTGGTTGGTACCTGTAACGAGCAGCAGCAAACCAATCTGGCAATCATCAGCTCAGTGGTTCATATTGGTGCTAACCCGCCCCTGATGGGCATGATTATGCGTCCGCACACGGTCACCCGTGACACCCTGGGCAACATTAAACAAACGGGTTTATTTACCATCAATGCGCTGCCGGTTAGTCATTATGCTAATGGCCATCAGACCTCAGCGCGGTACGCGCCTGATGTCAGCGAATTCGATGAGGCAGGTTTTACGCCGCTCTGGGAACAGGACTTTGCAGCCCCGTTTGTGGCCGAGAGTCCACTGCGCATTGCGCTCAGGCTGGAAGACATATTGCCTGTTCAGGCCAATAACACTGAGTTAGTCATCGGCCGGATCCAACTGGTGCAGGTCGACCCAGGCGTTATCACAGAAGATGGCACCGTAGACATAGCTACGCTCGACCTGGCTGCTATTACCGGTCTGGATACCTATCATCAGGCCAGTCCGATAGCCAAAATGGCCTATGCCAAAGCGGAAAAGCCGCCAACACCGTTGCAGCTTTTTAATGCAGATCAATAGAATGGGCAATTACAGTTGGTAGATCCATTTTTAACCTGTATAAGTAGAAACTAATAAATATGTGCGATTCCAAAAAACCTGCTTCGGCAGGTTTTTGCATTTTGGGACCAAGGTAAAAAAGAATCATTCTCGTTAACTTTTTTGGAGTAATATTATGAAATCAGTCAATCGTCGTGATTTTCTGAAACTTTCCGGAACCACGCTAATTGGCATGACATTAGGCGGTGTAGCCCTGCGCGCGCAGGCTCAGGAACATCTGAGCGAAGAAGATGCCACCGCAAAGGCCCTGAAATACACCCACAAATCCACTGTTGAAGGTTCAAAATGTGCAAACTGCATGTACATTCAGGGGGATGCCGGTGCAGAATGGCGTCCATGTGCTATCTTCCCGGGCAAGCAAATCAATGCCAACGGCTGGTGTAGTGCGTGGGTGAAAAAGCCTGGCTAAACGCGGAACAAAAAGTTTTAAGAAGGCGACGTTACCCAGGGTGACGTCGCCTTTTTCATTATTGGGCCGGTTTCTGATAGGGAGACTGAATGCCTTTGACTGATTCGGCCTGCAACCGGTTAGGTAAAAACGCCGGTGTGGCAATAAACTGATTAGCCCGTTCAAATGCCAGACCAGTATTAAGCACCTGTGCATCCTGCCATTGTCCGCCAATCACACTCAATCCCACCGGTAACTCCTTTACTGTAGTTAGCGGTACGGTAATATGCGGGTAACCGGCTATGGCTGCCAGATAGCCAACGCCAACATAACCTTCTGGCGCATTATCGCCGTATACGGCGTCGATTAGGAAAGCCGGATTGTTAGACGGCCCAACCAGTACATCCACATCGTATTCGTTTAATAACTTGTCGATCCCCTGCTCGCGGGTTGCGCTGCGCACAAGTGCCTGTGCCTGCTGGTAGTCTTCACCAGCCATACCTTCTGTGGCGGCGGATTTCTCAAAGATTGACTGATCAAATAACTGCATTTCCCGTTTTGACGTGCGATTAAAACCAATCAGTTCGTCCAGATTGGCCACCGGTAAATCAGCAGGTGATGACAACAAATACTCATTCAGAGTGGTTTTAAATTCAGCCAGCAATACCAGATAAGATTTGGCCCAAAAATCCTCTGGCTGTTCAAGGTTCTCGATTTCCACTACCTGTGCGCCGAGGGCTGTTAGTTTTTCCACGGCCTCGTCGACCGCCGCAATAATAGCCGGATTGTTGCCCTGCCGATAACGCATAACGCCAATCTTAAGACCCTGTATATTACCGTTAACCGCCGCAAGCGCACTGGCTTCTGGTCGAGCTTCGGCCTGAGTGGCATCGTCCTGTTCGTCCTGCCCGGCCATCACTGAGGCCATCAGCGCCGCATCAGCTACTGAGCGAGCCATGGGGCCGGCGGTATCCTGGGTCACGGAAATGGGCACAATATGCGTGCGTGGAATCAAACCTACTGTGGGTTTAAACCCTACAATACCGTTCATTGAAGACGGGCAAATAATTGAGCCGTTGGTTTCGGTGCCGACTGCAAGGGATGCCAGACCAGCCGCTACAGCCGCACCGGAGCCTGAAGAAGAACCACAAGCGGTGCGGGAAAGCACGTGAGGATTGCGAGTGAGCCCGCCAACCGCACTCCAGCCGCTGATAGACCCCTCTGAACGAAAGTTAGCCCATTCCGACAAGTTGGTTTTGCCCAGAATAATCGCCCCGGCGTCACGCAAACTGGCCACCAGCGGCGAATCTCGCCGGGTATCATTATTAAGTAATGCCAGTGAACCGGCTGTCGTGGGCATATCCCGGGTTTCAATGTTATCTTTGAGTAATACCGGAATGCCGTGCAGCGGGCCGGTTGCCTCACCGCTGGCAAGCGCCGCATCTTTCGCTTTGGCTTCTGCCAGCGCGTTCGGGTTTACCAGTAAAATACTGTTTACCTTCGGGCCGCTTTTATCGATGGATTCTATGCGGGCCAGATAGCCAGTCACCAGCGCTTCGGCAGTTAACTCACCGCGCTTCATTGCTGCTACCTGCTGAGCCACCGGTGCATCCAGCCATTTATTGTCGACCACGGGCTGGGTTTGCGTGGCACAGGATACAACGAAACAGACGAGCAGAATGCTAAGCAGTCTTTGTCTCATATTTTCTCTCCGTGCGGACTGTTCCGCTTTGTTATTCTTAATACAACGTTTTTATTAACCATAAATGAAAAGCGCCACGATCGCTATGCTGTACAATCGCCGATACCAATTATTGCCATCCCTGTTAAAATTGCGTTTTTCTGTACTACCGCTGAGGATCCCATGCCCTGGTTACAATTACGAATCGATACATCTGCCGAATTAGCTGAACAAGTAGGCGGTATGATGAGTGCTAATGGCGCTCAGGCTGTTACCTTTGTGGATGCTAAAGACACCCCGATGTACGAACCCAAACCAGGTGAAGTGATGTTATGGCCGGATACCCAGGTAGTCGGATTATTTGATGCCGCAGACGATATACCAGCGATTATTAAACGCCTTGAAAAAGCCAGAGTGCTTGGTAAGGATTTTAAATATCGTCTGGAGCCGCTGGAAGACAAAGACTGGGAGCGGGAGTGGATGGACAACTTCCACCCGATGAAGTTTGGCGAGCGCTTGTGGATATGCCCGAGCTGGCGCGAAGTGCCGGAGCCCGATGCAGTGAATGTGATGCTCGATCCGGGTCTGGCATTTGGTACCGGTACTCACCCAACCACTTCCTTGTGCTTGCGTTGGCTCGACGGGATCGATGTGACCGGAAAAACCGTGGTCGACTTTGGTTGTGGTTCGGGCATTTTGGCTATTGCGGCCTTAAAGCTCGGCGCTAAAGAAGTTATCGGTATAGACATCGATCCGCAGGCTTTGCAGGCATCCATGGACAATGCCCAGCGCAACCAGGTAGCCGACCGCCTGAAGGTGTTTTTGCCGGCCGACCAACCCTCGCTGCAAGCCGATATCGTGATGGCAAATATTTTGTCTGGTCCGTTACTGGAACTACAGGATGTGATTACCGGCTTTTGTAAAACGGATGGCTTACTGGTGCTTTCCGGCATTCTCGCCGAACAGGTAGAACGAATCGAGCAGGCTTACGCCCGTGATTTAACCCTCGATACCAGCGCGATTGATCAGGAATGGGCACGAGTTTCGGGCCGCCGGCACGGTTAATTATCGACGATACTGGTTGACCTGTCCTAAATGTCAATGTCACTACTTTGACATAAAAACGAAATCTCTTTGTCAATAGTGAACACGCAAATTTTGTGTAATTTTTAGCCTTTTCAAGATTGCAGAAAACGCGTACACTTAGCGCCCCGTTTCAGACAGGTGGTTATTTTCTACGCAAAGTTAGGTTGTTTTTTATGCGAATTGGAACTTACACACTTGATAACAACCTAATGTTAGCACCTATGGCAGGTGTAACAGACAGGCCCTTCAGACAGCTCTGTCGTCGTCTTGGAGCCGGCTTGGTTGTGTCGGAAATGCTGAGCAGTAATCCAAGGGTATGGAATACAGCGAAATCCATGCAACGCATGGATCACAGCGGGGAGTCAGGAATTCGTTCTGTGCAAATCGCCGGAGCCGACCCCGACTTAATGGCAGAAGCAGCAAAATTTAATGTTGCCAACGGCGCCCAGATTATTGATATCAATATGGGTTGCCCTGCCAAGAAAGTAAATAAAAAGCTGGCAGGTTCAGCACTACTGCAATACCCGGATTTAGTGGAATCCATTGTTCGGTCGGTAGTAGACGCTGTGTCAGTTCCCGTCACCCTGAAGATCCGTACAGGGTGGGACACGGACAACCGCAATGGGGTGGAGATTGCCCGCATTGCACAGGAAAATGGCATCCAGTCACTGGCCGTTCATGGTCGAACCCGTGCCTGTATGTACAAAGGATTTGCCGAGTACGACACTATCCGCAGTATTAAGCAGGCGGTGTCGATTCCGGTAGTTGCCAATGGTGATATAACCTCACCAGAAAAAGCCAGGGAAGTGCTTGAGTATACTGAAGCTGATGCATTAATGATTGGCCGCGGTGCCCAGGGCAATCCGTGGATATTCAGAGAAGTCTCCCACTTTCTGAATACCGGCGAACGGCTGGCCCCACCATCATTAATGGAACAACATTCAGTGCTTAAAGAACACGTAACAGCGGTTCATGCCTTTTATGGCGCACAAAACGGTGTTCGTATTGCCCGCAAACATGTGGGTTGGTATTTGATGGAGCATGATAAGGACCGTCAGTTCCGTAAAGTGTTTAATGCGCTGGAGTCTGCCGAAGAGCAACTGCAGGCCATTGACCACTATTTTAACAACGTGCTGCCTGATGGTGAGGCCCGACAGATCTCGCCGGCAGCTTAAGACTGATTAACAAAAGAGCAAGAAAGTATTATGTTCGATCAAAATGTAACTTCTCCTTTTACAACTACTGTAACTACTCCGTCACAAACT